>JAANMT010000083.1_pt1 | contig 88761 bp, 55 predicted proteins | sample 7279711 | NCBI WGS metagenome assembly JAANMT01 (sample SAMN14094538, study PRJNA606508) | bioreactor metagenome | isolation source: A lab-scale SPAN reactor treating ammonium-rich wastewater day 1 | place: Ireland: Galway | collected 2017-01-16
AAAGAAAAAAACAGCAGATTATTTTCAAAAGTATTTTGCGCCAATAGAAAATCAAGCACTCATTCAACCACAAAGATATTTTCCTAAAAAAGATTTCATACAATATCATCTTGATAATATTTTTGACAAGTAACAGCAAAATAATCAACGCATTACATCAATTTCAAACACCTTTTTTTTTACATTTTCTCACTGTTTTTCTTTTATTCAAAATATTTATTTTCAGAATCTAAAACTTACTCCCAGACGCATACCGTTTTGCAATAATGCGGGTGCCGTATCAAAAGGCCAATTCATACGATTCTTTTTTAGTAGACCTGCACCAATTCCGATGCCGTTATGCAACAAAAATCCTACAATAGGTGCGGTTTGGGGCGAACTTTTCGCGACGGCGCGAGTAAATCTCTCTGCCGCTTCTTGCGCCACGCCTTCTATGGCTTCACTAAATATCCAATAAAACGGCAGATGGCGCGGAAAAACCGCTGTTTGCTCATATCCCAATGTTATCGCAGCACTTTCACCTATTTTAAATGCCGCGCCGCCTTCCGTGAATTTTCCGAATCGAAATGCATCGTGAAAATCGTTCATTTTGGGTTGTAGCGTAAGAACTGACGTATCCGCAAGAGAAAAATCCGACCATATCATTGCCGTGCCGTAATACATAACAAGTCCCGCATCGCCGAATTTCCAACCGCGTCCCGAACGCTCACCGAGGCCGAAACGCCATAGTGTTGTTTTTGCTCCTTCGGCTGTGTTTATCATACCTAATGAAGTTGCACCGTAGCCGAAATATAAATATTTGGCACGCTCATAAAATAATGAGTTTTTTTTGTTGCTTATAGTTCTTACGGAGCCTAAACGCCCGTCTAAGACTCCGAATCCGGCAATTGCTCCATTCGGAATTTCTTTGTAATCAACGCCGAGTGAGGAATACTGCAATTCCAAAGTCGGTTTTTCGCCGTGTAAATTAACTGTGGCAGAAATATCAAAAAAACGCTCGTATTCATCGTCTTCGGAATCATCTTCTTTTTCAGCGGCGACTTTTGCAGCAGTTTGCTTTTGCGCGTCTGTTGCAGTCTGTGTGTCCGTTTGCGCATCGGCGCGAGAAAAGGATAAACCGACACAAATTGCCGACACTGCGACAAATAAAAGAATACGACCGATTTTCATAGACTTACCCAAATTTCATTCTAAAATTTATTTGCGGATAATTGCGATTTTTCCCGCACCTGCTTCACCGCCGGTAGCCGATACCCCAAGAATAACATATACACCGGTAGGCACAATATTACCAAAATTATCACGCCCATCCCAAGTTATGCGGCGGCTTTTGGTTTGAAGCGAGCGTATAGCCTGTCCGCCGGGCGAAACAATGCGAATATTTGCATCATCTGCCAAGCCGTCAATCACCACTTCGCCGTCAATTTCGGGATAAAACGGTTGCGGGAAAACACTTACGTCATAAGTTGGCAATGGTTGCACAGTAAGCGACTGTGCTTGCAAAAGTCCTTCTTTTGTACCGAAATACATTGTTCCGTTTGTTTCATTCAGAGCAATTGCCAATACTTCATTACTCGACAGCGGCGTATTTTCTTTTGTGAAAATGGAAAGCGTTTGTGTTCCATCTTCGTTTAGAACAAAAACACCGGAATTTGTAGCCACCCATTTATTATTCTGCGGGTCAACAAAAATATCGTTAATAGTCAGATTTGCAAGTGATTGCGGGCGTTGCACAGCAAGAGTTCCATTGCGCAGGATTGCACTCGGATTGAATATTACAGCCAAACCGACGGGCGTTCCCAACCACAATGCACCGTTTTTATCTACGGCAATTGCGGTTTGCGTATTGCTTAATATGTTGGCATCATTTGTGGTAACTGATCGCCAAAAATCATCTGTTTTATCGTCAAGCGTTCCTTTTTCGTTGAACACGACCAATCCCGCACCATCGCTTGCCAGCCATTTTGTACCGGAAAAATCCACTGCAACTTGTTTATATTCTCTGCTTGAACCCGCTCCATTCTCAAAACCGCGCCAAGTGCCATTGGCAGAACGAGCATAAAGTAAATTACCGCCCGACGATGGAGAAAAACTCGTAACCCATACGGCACCGTTTGCATCTTCGGCGGCCTTGCCCGTAACAACAAATTTCGGTGCATTAGGCAGGCCTGTAATTACGCTATCGTTATAGTTCGTAAAGGTTGCTCCGTTTTCCGAAGGTACGGCTTTTACTATACCTCCTCCCCAAGTTCCTAGCCATACAGAACCGTCGGACATTCTCACGGCTTTATAGAAAGAATTTGTTACGATTGCCGGGTTATTTCCGGCACGATAATTTGTCCAGCCATTGGCCGAAAGTAATGCAAATCCGGCAGGATTAACGTCGCCGATAGCGGTAGTAGCCCAAAGATTGCCGAATTTGTCGGTTGTAAGAGATGAAAATTGATTGGAAAAGGGTGTGTTTGGTTGCACAAGCTCCACCGAGTCGCCGCCGCGATAAACGCCGAGAGCATTATTCCGAATAAAAATTATAATATTCTCTTTGTCTTTTGCGGAGGTAAGCACGTGTCCGGTCGGAAAATCCGGTAATTTAAGCGAAATACCGCCGCCGGCAACACTTGCAAGCACGAACTCGTTTGTGTAGAATATGCCATCGGAATTTGCACTAATTGTCGATATTTTACCGGCATTTTGCTGTATTACTTTGCATATTCCTTTTTCATATTCAACTATAGTGCTAAGCGAGGCTATGTACATTTTCTCGCCGTAGGCTGCAATTCCCACACAGTTATTTTCTTGCAACCCGTTAGTATAATTTATTGTTCGCCAAGCCGAAGGATTGCGCAACGATGGTTCGCTAAGTGCAATTCTTGCAACACCGAGCGGCGTGGCAGCCCAAAGCGTATCCTGAAGAACAACGATTTGAAGCACCGGCGTACCGCGAGGGAATTCGCCCATTTGTTGCACATAATCACCCGGAACATTTTCGGAATTATATTCCAACAAACCAAAATCACCGCCCACAAACAGTCGCCCGCCTATTGAGGCAAAAGCAGAAATTTTCTTTTTTGCCAGCGTTGTTTGATTTTGAATATCGGTTAGATGCGTCCATTTATTGCCGTCCAAAGAAAATCGGCTTATTACTCCGTCGTTCGAGCCTATAAACATCGAATTTGAAGAGGCTTGATAATAAACAGCCGAAGCACCGAGCGAAAGCATGGCATCAACATTTCTGTATTCGGTAAATTCTTTCTTGGCAAAAGAATACCGAAATGCACCGCCGCTTGTGGCCGCCCACAAATTGCCGCTGCCGTCGTATGCTGCGCCGACTACTTTATACATCGAAGAATGAGCTTTCCAATTATACAACCGTATTTGCGATGAAGCATATCCGAATACGCAGAACGCCAAGAATACAGCCGTGCATATAAATTTCGACAAGCCCATAAAAATCAAGATGTTTTGAATAAAATCAATGAATTGAAAAAGTGCTTGGTTTAGGTTCTGCTACCGAATTACGCGACGTATTCCCTATGTTTCCGGCCATTATTCGCAGCATCAAAAGCAAAGGAACTACTACGCCGACCGCAATTACGGCATGTGCCAGCCATTGTCGAATTATCTCACGAGGCGCCAAAAATGCGGCAAGTACGACTACGCCCCATAATGCCAAAGCAATGCCGCCTATTCCCAACATAATTTCGGCAATCGGAAACAAGGACGCTATAACTGTTGCTATTGCAAGGCTATACGGCAAAGCAACGGCTATCGCTCCGACGCGAGGCGATACTTCGGGAGAAAATGCAGCTTCGATGATACGTATTCCCGAAATTACGGCAAACGGCAAACAGAATATACCGATATTATCGCGCACGGTCAATGACTGCACGGCAAATACAACGGCTGTTGCCAGCATTATTAGGGCATTACGGTTTTTTGAGGCAGATTTTGCGTTTTCTCTTGTTGCTACGGCAAACCAAACCGTAAAAGGAATACAAGCAACAAACGGAAGTGCCGAATAAATATCTGCTGCTGAAGCCTCTCGAAATATATCGCTCAATGCGCCCGAACCGCGAAACGGCAAAGTAACCGATGCAAGAATAACAGCCGAAAGTAATCTTAAAATGAATAAGCCGCGCTGTTGCAGTGACTTATTTGCACTATTCGACGGTGACGGCAATACAAGCCAAAATACCGCGACAATAGTTGCAAGCATCATCATGTCGGGCGTTGCCGAACGCGCTGCCATATTCCAAAATGATGTTCCGGCAAGAGCTGCCGGCACAGCAAGCGCAAGCGAAGGCGACGCGACGCGACGCGCAAGCAACCAAGAAAAGAATAAGCCGAGCCCCGAAAAAGCAATAGAAATAAAGCGCAATTGCAATGTAGAAACAGTATAGTTGCGGGTTATGGCCGAATATACAGCCCGCGGTAAAGGCGGATACATTTCATACCGGGTTTCAATAGCCGACATTTCCGCATAAGATATTCCGTTGCCGGACAAATTCAAAGCTGCCGCCAATGCACAGAACAGCAATAATGCGATAACGGTATGTTGGCGCGCCGTAATGCTCATAGAATCACTTGTGAATTGAATTTTCCACTACGCGAACACCGGGCTTTTGCGGCGCGTCACCTTGAATATTTAAGTCCATCGTAATTCCGTTATACGAGAAACTAAGTACGAATGCGGCAATTGCAGCCCAGCCCAAAGCCATTCTTCCTTTATTAAGCGGCTCATAGTCTTCCACAGTCGGATGCGGCAGCTTCACTAAAAAACGGCCTATAAAAGCCCAAAACAACCAGCCGCTCCATACGTTAAGATACCACGGCGCAACACGGTAAATACTTTCTAAAAATGGAGATAGCGCGGATTGAATTGTTGTGTAGAAAGCATCTGGCGAATCGTTCTGCACAATAAGCCGTAATTCACCCAAAGCACCTCCGAGCCCGAAAATCACTATCAGCCACCAGACAACGGACGCTATTTTTCTCTGACGATTTCCAAACATAGCATATAAAATATGCCCGCCGTCCAATTGTCCGAAAGGCAACATATTTAATGCAGTAACAAACATTCCGAACCAACCCACGCATAGGAACGGATAATGATAAATTTCATTCATCGGCGGCATAAATGCGTTTTCGGGTGCGAATATATGTGCCAAAATCGGAAGCAATAAAGTATCGCCGAAGCGCATTCCGTTTTCGGGAATAGCCGGCAAAGCGCGATATTCCGGATGTATGGAATAAAGAAAATCAATAGGCGGCAATGTTATCAGTCCGGCTATAAGAATTGCCACACAAACAACAAATCCGGCAAGCGGGCCGGCTGCGCCAATATCAAATAGTGCTTTGCGGCTTAGAATAGGCGAGCGAGTACGGATAAATGCGCCGAACGTGCCGAATGGCGATAAAAACACTAATGGCATCGGCAAAAAATACGGCAAAGAGGCATCAACCTTGTGTAGCCGAGCCGCTATATAATGCCCGAACTCATGCGAAGCAAGAAAAAGCATAATCAGCACGGAGTAAGTAATTCCGTATTGCCAATTTTCAATTTCCCAAGGAATTTTCCCGCTTAATGCAGTGCCGGCTAATATGGTGGAAATTACCGTCAGCAGAAAAAACACGATTGCAAGAGCGTATCGTTGCGGGCGTGGTTTTGTTTGTTCTAAGGTTTGGTCGTCGAAGCGCGTATAAAAATCGAATCGTCGGGATTCCATGAAAGTTATTTGAGTTTATGCGTCTGTTTTAAGGTTGTTTCGGCACTATTAACGTTTATAGCCCGTCAAGATTTTTTCTTGTTACGCACGAATACACAATGTGTTTGACCAATTAAATCCGGAATTTTCATTAGTAAATTATATCGAAAATATGCGGTTTTGAAATTGACGGAACTAAGATTTCGTTGGAAAGAACGTAATGCCGGTATTTGAGATTTCCACTCAAAATATAATCTTACAAGCGACTAGGTCAGGTTCAACGTTCAGATGCGTCGTTTTTTTAATGTATTTATTTTTCCACAGCCTTTGCATAATCGCGTGCATATCTTGCAATTGCATCTGCTAAGGCTTTGGCTGTTTTGGATTGCCCTGCCGCAGATGAAATGAATTTTTCGTCCGATTCATTTGATAGAAAAGCAGTTTCAAACAACATATTGGGCATTGATGCGCCTACAAGTACCAAGAAACCCGCTTGCGAAATTCCTCGCGCCGTAAGTGTAGTTCGTTTTTTCATTTCTTGTTGCAATATTGTGGCAAATAATTCACTGAATTTAACAAATGCGGCCTGCGCCATAGTTGCCACTATAATTTGCTCTTCGGAAAGTTTTTCTATTTTGGATTTTTTCTCGAATTTTACCGATGAATTTTCACGCTCGGCCACAGCAACGGCTTCGGCATTGCGCCCGGGGCGCAAAATGTAAGCCTCGAAGCCATGCGCCGGATGCGGCTTTGAGGGCATAGAGTTGCAGTGAATACTCACAAATAATTTTCCGCCGGCTTCATTGGCTATTTGTCCACGCCTATCCAAAGCTATAAAAGTATCGGCAGAGCGCGTTAAAACTACTTTAACATCAGGCAGAATTTTATTTAAATAATCTCGTGTTTTCAATGCAATTGCCAATGTAACATCTTTTTCGTGAATGCCCGATATACTTGTTGCTCCTTCGTCTATTCCGCCATGCCCGGCATCAAGCACTACAACGTCCAATTTCCATTTGTCAGACTGCTCCACGGACTTATCAGGTGCAGTTTTTTTTATATTTTTTTCCGACGGAATAATAATTATATCCAAAATCACTTTACGCGAGCCTATGCGCCTTATGGCACAAGAAATCGGCTTTTGATGCAAGCGTATGCGGAACACAAGTATTTGCCGTATGTTCTCTACACGCGCCGATTTAATCGGAAACATATCGGCAAGTGTTCCAAGTTCGCGTACTGCATTGTTCATATCGGGAAAGCGCACTATTATTTCATTCCCCTCTGTTTCGGGCTTTTGGAATGAGTATATGTCGCGATTTGCCGTAAAGCGAATTTGAAGGATACTGTCTTTGCGGTATGCCGTAATTGCAGTAATCGAGGCAGTATTTTGCTTATCCTGCGCTTCTGCGTATGCTATCGGGCCTGTGTTTTCACCAATTTCGTCAGGCAAATCGGCTATTGGTGAGCGGTCGAGGTCGACCGGCAAATTATAGCGGCCGGGCTGCGGTGCGGCAGGAGCAACAGAAGGCGTAACCGATTGCTGCGCAATGCGTTGCATAGGCTGTTCGGCCGGTATTTTCCGCCGTGCGGGCGTATTTGCCGCTTGGCCGGCCATTTTAAGAGTTATGGCGGCATCGGAGATTTGCACGGTAAAAACGCCAAGCGTTTGCAAAGCAGCGAAAAATTGCGGAATAGGCGCGAGCGGCTTGGCATTTATTGCTATAACCGGCATATTCATCTGTGCAATTCTCTCTTCGCCGCCGAAAGATTCGTGCGCAACAAGAAACGATGCAGGCGCAAGCCGCAGACTTTCGTTTTTAAATAAAATTTTACATTCTGCTTCGCGAGCTATTCCCCCGGGAAACAGCGCGGCGGCCAAATCAGGTATTGATGCGTATTGCTGACCGTTGATAATCCGTGCGGACAGCCGCGTAATGCGGCCGGTTGGAAGTGTTACGGAAACGAACGTTTTCCGCGGTGCAAATTGTAGTGTTTTGGCGGCAACCGATAAAGTAGTCGGTAAGGCAGGCTCAATACTTACCGCTGCAATTAAAACAACGGCAGCTATTGGCGCGAAAATAAAACGCAACAGCCGCACGGCATATAACGGCATAGAGCGGTGATATGTCGTCTGAAAATTCCGCATACGCAAAAATACGACTTTTACGCTCGTGGCCGCTTCGCATTCCCGTTGTATCGGAAGTTACTCTCAAGGCGTAAATGAGCCGGCAGGTGTAAAAGCCTGCCGGCACGGGCAAAAGATAAGCTATCGAAGCACGGTCATAGAGCGTGTAATTCGTGCCGAGCCGTTACGAATTTCATAAATATATGCTCCGGCAGGCATTTTGCGAACGTCTATACGAAGCGCAGTTTGCCCCGACGTAAGTTGCTCGCGTAAAATTTCACGCCCTTCGATTGTAGAGATAGTCAATGTCGCGATAATATTCGGTCCAATGCCCTCGAAAGGAATTATGGTTTCCGCAATAGCAGGATTTGGATAATTTTGTCCTAACGACAATCCGTTTGCCGCGAAAGTGCCGCTTTCGTTCGCGCCGGTTGCCAAGCGTTGAAAAACAGGCAGCTGCGCGAATGTGCGCGGTAATGGTCCCGGCGTTAGTTCCGAGTCGGCAGCACCGAACCATTGGCTTAGGACGGAAGCATACAATTGTCGGAAATCATATTCCATTTTCAAATTTCCGTTATTGTCAAGGTCTTCGAGATTTGGCTCGCGCCCGTAGAATCCGCCGTTTACGCTTGTTCCGAGCGCAAAAATCGGCGAAGCAGCCCCGTGGTCGGTACCTGTTCCGTTTGAAGCAACACGGCGACCGAACTCGCTGATAGTCATTAGCGCGATTCGCTTATCCAGACCGAATGCCTCGATGTCGCGCTGAAATGCCAATAATGCTTCGGCAAATTGCTTGTGCAAATTGGCTTGTTGCACAAGTTGCGACGAGTGCGTGTCGTAGCCGCCTACATTCACGATATACATTTGCGTAGTAAGCCCGCCTGCAATTACTCTTACAATGGCGGCAAGTGCATCTGCCAACTTATTGCCTGTAGGATAAACCGCTTTGTTTGTGCTTTGCTTTATCGCTGCCGCTATAATAGAATTAGAGAAAACGTTAGTCTGACGCATTATTTCACGAACGTATTTTTCTTCATCGCCTTCGTGATTATCGGCCAAATGGTCGCTGTCCGGCATTCCTGGCACATAACTTAAGTCTGTAATCGCTATGCCCATATTATTTTTTTCGCCGATTAGCGTCGTGCTCAGATATGTTCCAAGCTCGATGGCAAACGGCATAGCGGGCAATGTATCAGGATAATCTGGATAAATCTCCTCGAGATATTTTGCATACCAGCCCGCCTGCGAATATACATTGGCATCTGACCCGGAAAGCCAAATATCGGTAGAACGAAAATGCGATAAATTTTGATTCGGATAGGCTACATTTTGCACTATTGCAAGTTTTTTCTCCTCAAAAAGCTGTTTTAGCGGTGAAAGTTCGGGATGCAACCCAAGTGTATCGGATCCGGGAAGCTTTACCGCTTCATTCTCTGCTATTGACACCGCACCTTCGCTGCGTGCCGCGTAATAGGCAGCGTTCGTATAAGGTACAATCGTATTCAACCCGTCATTTCCGCCGGCCATACGGATAATGATGAGAATACGGTCGCTTTGGGCAGCGGCCAATTTGGTAAACGGCGAATTTTCCGGCGGTTGTGCGAATGCTCGCAGGCGCGGGAATCCCATAGCCATGGGCAATATCATTCCGGTTGCGGCCAATTTCTGAATAAAAGTTCTGCGTTTCATTGCGCTACTCCTTTTTATACAAATTATGCGGTGTCAGAATAATTGGAACTTAGATAATTGGACGGCAGCTTTCATAAACTTGCGTATGCGCGGACGGGCAAATAACGGGTCGTTAATATCCCATTCATAAACAGGTGCGCCGTCAAGCAATGTATCCAAAAGCATGGCAGACTCCTTGGCCGACGGCGTAATGTTCAATAGAAATTGCGACATATCGGCGCAAAGTTTTTTGGCATCGTCCGGCGTTGGAAATGTTTTGGCAAATTCAAGTGCGTCAAATACATACGCAGGCGTGTTCCGGATTTTTATTATACCGTCTATTACGTTGAGCGCGAATTTTTGACGCGGCGGAAGTGTCGACACGCTTATCCAAGTGCGCCCGCCGCGCCAGCCCTTTACGTCAGGCGGATTGAACAGCGTTTGCCCCAAAGCCATCATACGAGCCAACAAATCTTGATACGCGCCTCCGGTTTGCGATAATTGAAAATCCGGCACGGAAGTAATTCCCCAGCCGCGAATAATTCCGAGCATATATTCCGCCGGACTTTTTTGCCGCGCACCGATATTGGCAATGTCAAAAAAGTGTTCGCTGCGCAAAAGTTGCTCGATAACAGCACGAATGTTCCAATTATTGTTGACAAAGGTTTGCGCCATTCCTTCCACAATGGTTCTGTCGGCAATGAAATAAACAAATTCACGGTAGATTTTTTCGCAAATAAATTTTGCAACTTCATCGCCGCGCTTGTCGAAAATAATGTCTATAACGTCGAATGCCTTGAATTGACCGGTTTGCCCCATAAATGTTTTGCTGTCGGCATCCCAACGAGATTCGATAAATAAACCGGTTGTACCAAGGAATGCAGCACCTTGCAAGCTTGGCGCAATAGTCCAGCCGCTTAGAGAGCGCGCACCCTCATGTACGTCGTCTTGCGTGTAATTCGGATTATTATCCCAATCCGTAATTCCGCAAGTGAACAGTTCCATCAGCTCGCGGGCAAAGTTTTCGTTGATTTGCTTGGCTCTTCCGGCTTTATAGTTCTTGATATTGTCCAAATAAATCAGCATTGCCGGGTCAATGGACATTTCTTTTACGAATTGCTTGAAATCGCCAAGCATATTCTTTCGATATGTTTGGTTCTGCACAAGCATATATTCGGCAAGATGCACAACGCTAATCTCGCTTGTAAAATGGCCATGCCAGAATATGGTCAGTTTTTCTTGCAATGACAAGGGCGCATTGACCGTAATTTTAGGCCACCAGCGCAGCAGTTTATTCTGTCTTGCATTAACCAAGTCTTGAAATGCCTTTTGGTCGGCGGCAGAATCAGGACGTATGCGGACATCTTTTACCGTTACGTCAGCTATTTCCGAAACGTCGGGTGTAAACGGCTTGAAAAGTTTGGCAAGCGTAGAGTCTAATCCTGTGGCAACAGCCTCGCGTATTTCTGCATCGGTCGCGCCTATAACGCATCGGCGCAATAAGTGAGCGGCTTTGGAATAGTCCCACGGATTGTCCTTGCTTGGAACATACGGTTGCAAGCCTGCGGACGTGCGCTGTGCAAAGCGCGGCTCGGCGGCTTCTTGCACAAGCCCATCGCCGAAAGCATCTTTTTTGCGTTGCATGGTCAGAAACATTCTGCGATTCATACAAACCTCCTCAAAATAATAGCACTTGTAAATTTAGAGAAAACAATGCCGTGAATTTCGACATTCTTCGGGCTAAGGCCGGGTGCGAAACAAAATAATTCGTTGCTGTTTGAACTGCGAAGTTGCGATTCAGTTTAATTCGGAATCGGCCCAAATATATTTTTTGTCGAAAAAAAACCGCTAATTGAATATGTGTCGCTTTGAAATTATTTTAACGAAGCAGAAAATATATGGCTTCCTGTCTGTTGCACAGTAATTATTAAACGCCTTAATTCATATTCGCACAAGGCAATATAGTATTACCATAAAGTTTTCTGTAATATATATAAAATTCAGCATAGCCGCCTGCTATGCGGTAAAATTACTGATTTTGCGGTAAGTGAAGTGTGCAAAACCGACTGAATTATCGCCGTTTTACACTTCGGGCATTGTAATTGCTCTTGTTTATCTTTGCAATGTGTTCTATATCTATCTTCGGCCAATAATAGCCTATATTCTGGATTTATTATGCCTTCGTGCTTGTTTTTGCATCAATACTACTCGTCATTTCTGCAAAGTTTTTATGCTAATCGCGATATTTTGAGATTACCGTACCGCGAGCAGCTCGCCGCACTATGCGGTGCGCGTTTTGGCGACAGCGATTATTATTCTTATAATTTGGCAACAGCCGGCTGGGAAACCGAAGATGCAATTATAAACGCCGCGCCTTTGCAGAGTGCTTGGGCTAAGGAAAATTGCGTAAATGTGCAAGGTCTGAATACGGCAGTTGCGCAAATTATTGCGAAAAAGCCCGATGTGGTTTATTTTCAAGATACTTCCATCGCTTCACGGGAATTTATCGCCGCTATTCGGCCGTATGTAAAAATAATAGCGGGACAGCATGCCTCGCCAATTCCGGCAACAGCGCATTTTTCCGGTTTCGATATTTTAATTTCTTCGCTTCCGCATTATGTTGAACGTTTCCGTACGCTTGGTGTTGCGGTTTATTATCAGCCGCTCGCCTTCGAATCGCGAATTTTAACGGAAACTTCGTCGCCGAAAAAGCGCGATATAAATTGCAGTTTCGTAGGCGGATTTTCGCAAGTGCATAAAGAAGCCGACAAATTGCTCGAATATATAGCCCGAAATACGAATACAGATTTTTGGGGTTATGGTTCGGAAATTTTACCGCCGGATTCAGTAATACGTTCCAAACATCACGGAGAAGCCTGGGGTTCGGATATGTTCGACATATTCAGACGCTCGCGCATCACGGTAAATCGGCATATTGTAAGCGTTGCGCAAAATTATGCGAATAATATGCGGCTTTTCGAGGCTACAGGGTGCGGAGCTTTGCTGCTGACCGATGCAAAAGAAAATTTGGCAGAACTTTTTACGCCGAATAAAGAAGTTGCCGTTTTCAATTCACCCGAAGAATGTGCCGAGCTGACAGCCTATTATGAAGCGCACCCAGACGAAGCTTCACAAATCGCTATTGCCGGGCAAAAGCGCACACTCACCGAGCATACTTATGCTGTTCGCATGAAGCAAACGGCAGAATGGTTAGAGCGTCATTTACGATACAAGCGCGAAAAATCGCTTTTTGAGGGAATATCGCCGACAGATATTTCAAGCGGACATAAAATCATAGACAAGTCCGATATTACGAACGAGTTGCGTAGCGGCTGGCTTGACAAGGACATACCGCCGAAGCAACGCGCACTTACGCAAAAAGAACTTGCCGATATGTATCGCGGCATTGTTCCGATGCCGTATAAAATTGCCGCAGATGCTTTTGTCGGAATTGCACGTAACGGACTGAAAATATTGGAAATCGGCTGCTCGAGCGGATATTACGCGGAAGTTTTGGAATATCTTACGCAAAAAAAGATGCAATATTGCGGTGTGGATATTTCGCCGGATTTCATTGCAATGGCACGCGATTATTATCCGAATTCGGAATTTATTACAGCCGACGGCGCATCGCTTCCGTTTGCCGACCGCGCTTTTGATGTTGTGTTTTCGGCAGGAGTATTGCTGTATGCAGTAGAATACGCGGCGCATATAGCCGAAACCTGCCGCGTAGCCGACAATCGGGTGATTTTGCACCGAACGCCGCTATGTGCTGTACGCCCCACGCAATTTCTTAAAAAGCAGGCTTACGGTACGAAAACAGTCGAGTTAATATTTAACGAACGGGAATTATCGGACGAATTTTTACGGCAAGGATTTATACTTGAAAAAACGCTTGTAATCGTGGAAAGCAATACGGAAGATTATTCTGAAAAAACATTCGTTTTCATACGTAAAAATTATCTCGGCAAAAATAATTCCTACGATAACAGTAATAAAACATCTCGGAAACAGGAGCCGGAGAAAAAGCAACAAAACAAATCTATGGAAAATCAAGCGCAACCGCCCTATCCGCATACATTGCAACCGATTGAGATATTGCAACGTCGTGCCGACGAATTTATGCAAAAAGGCGTACAATTAATGCAGCAAGGCGATTTTGTGGACGCATTAAGTCATCTGGACGAGAGTATGATAATATATTCGCAAACGCCGAACACGCAATATTTGCGCTCAATTTGTCTTTGGCGGCTTGGGCGTATTGACGAGGCATTTACGGCACTTTCCGGCGAACTGAAAGTTGCGCCGCATAATCAGCAGGCATTATATGCCGCTGCAATGGCTTCGCGTGCAATAAAGCCGTTTATCGAAAGTGCGGCGGCCGACGTGGAAGCAAATGCCGAAAATCAAATTAAAATGCTGGGAAATTTTGAATTTAAAATATATTCGCAGAGCGGAGAAGACGGAATTTTAATGGGAATACTTTCACGGATAGGAATTACAAATAAGCGTTTTGTAGAAATAGGAATCGGCAACGGCGACGAATGTAATACGGCTAATCTTGCAATAAATCATAATTGGAGCGGATTGTTGATTGACGGAAATATGCAGCAAGTAGAAGCAGCGCGCCGATTTTACGCTCATTTGAAAAATATTCGCGTAGAGCAATGTTTTATTACGCTCGATAATGTCAATGAATTATTCCTGCAAAATAAATACACGGGCGCACTTGACGTATTTTCGCTCGATATTGACGGCAATGATTATTGGATAATGGATCGCGTAAATGTCATAAATCCCCGCATTGTGATTTTGGAATATAATCCGTCGTTCGGTCCCGAACGCTCCGTTACCATTCCTTACGACCCGGAATTTTACCGAATGAATTATCATAAAAGCGGTTGGTATCACGGCGCGTCGCTTACGGCACTTACCAAACTAATGCGGCGAAAAGGATATATTCTTGCCGGTTGCGATTCAAACGGCTACAACGCTTTTTTTGTTCGCGAGGACGCGGCGCAAGGCGTTCTGCGCGAGATTCAGCCCGCCGAAGCGTATTATTCAGCTAAACCGCGCTTTCGTTACGGAACACCCGAAGCGCAATTTTCAGTAATCGGCCATTTAACTCTCGTGGAGATAAAATGATACAAAGCATTGAGTACAACGGAATTCGCTATGCCGAAGTGCTGCGCGCCGACGTTCGCGTGGAACACACAACTTTCTTCTCACCGGCCGAATCGTCGTTTCAGTTCGGTTTGCTTGCGCATAAGGCCGGCTTCGTCGAACCGCCGCATTATCACAAGCCGTTCAAGCGCGAAATAGCCGATTTACAACAAATGTTTGTGGTGCAACGCGGTGAAGTAGTGGTGGAATTATACGCAGACGACGGAACAATGCTCGAAGAGATTACGTTGCGCACCGGCGACGGAATCGTGTTGATACACGGTGTTCATGCCATTCGAGTAACCGAGGATATGCAGTGCATCAGCGTAAAACAAGGCCCGTATCTCGGCATGGAAAACGACAAAGTTTTTGTTGAGGCAAAAAAAACAGAGAATTAAGGAGTGCCCTCGTCCTCGTTTTCTTCACGTATGTAACGGTCGAAAAGTATATTGGTATTGGGCATATTTTTAATCAGTACGGAAATTTGCGAAAAAGGGATATTATTTCCCGAAATATCCAATACTTTCAAGCGTTGCAAAGATATTACCGCAGTTGGAATTTCGCGTAATTTATTATTGGAAAGGTCAAGTATCTCCAATTGCTTCAACGAGGAAACCGAAGTGGGAACAGTTTTAATCCTGTTGCCCGATAAATTAAGTACACGCAGATTTTTTATATCGCCAAGGCCTGCGCCGAGCGTTGATATACGATTATTTTTCAGATTTATAAATTGAAGATTCGTATAACGGGAAAATATGCTCGGGAATTCTTTCAGACGATTGTTGGCCGCGCTGAAATTCTCCATTTTTATCGGTAAATTATCGGGCATGCCTTTAAGCTTCGAATTATCGTAATTAATTATTTTCCCGCCGTTTACCGCATATACCGCACCGGGCGACGCATTTCCGTCGACATTCTCCATCATACTGTTTATTTCAACGATTTTATCCTGCAAGCCGCGCAATGCCGAAGGACTGCCGTCGGGTTGCTTTACGTATTTTCGGTAGCCGGACAATGCTTTTTCGAAATATTCTTTTGCCAATGCAAGAAAATACGGCGAATTTGACGAGTAATTTTCAGAGCCGGCCATATCGCGGTATAAATACCCCAAATATTCGTCGCCGGCCGCCGACCAATAGCCGTCGCCGACGACCATTTTTTTGCCTTGTTTCAGATAGTCTTCGGCTTTGTCGAAATTACCCGATTCGCGGTAAGTATTGCCGAGTTTCAAGTATCTTTTGCCTAATTCGCCGGACTGCGCCGAGCCGCATATTATCAGGCCGATAAAAATAACGGTGAAAATTCTTGCAAACATATTTTTCTCCTGTTTCACAGAATTAAAGAACGTTAAAGCGCAGTCCGAGGCCGAACGTTGTAATGGTTGATTTACCGATATTTACATTGCGGTTAATATCGGAATAAATCATTGAGCGCGAAGGGAATAAAACACCTAAATTAAAATACAGACTTGCCGGGCTTATTGTGGTAAATTTTGAAAAATTCAGTTCCAAATTCAGCACTTGGCCTTTGTAATCAACGTCAGGCAGACCTATATTCGGCGAAGTTGCACTGCCCCAATAATAGCCGCCGCCGATTTTAATTCCCGCTTTTGCAGACGATATTGCAATCACGTCCGGCAAATTTAAATTTAATCCGAAAGAATAAATATTCGAGTTCCATTCGCGCCACCGCGAACCGGCCGTTTCGTGAAACGGATTCGATTTTATTTGAGGCATTAAATAAGCGAACCATAAGTCTATGTATTTACCGAAGCCGTAAAATGAATTTAAGTTCAATTCTGCTTTTGCACCGTAGGAAATATCCGTATTTATTCCGTTCTCACCTACGGAAATCAAATGCCCGGAATTTGAAAGCATCAGCGAAGGAACAAAGCTGTCGTCCAACGCCCGCGCCAGAGCAGAACTCGAAGAATACTTCAGCATATAATAGAGATATGCCATAGAATCAAGCTCGCTTTTCATTTTATCGCATTGTCGTGCAAACTCATAAATACGCTCGGAATATGAATCCACGTGCTGCGATTTTAATTCCAACTCAAAGTTTTTTGCCTGCATCTCCACGTTTTTCTTACGCTCGTCTTTCAGGCGTTTTTCCACATCGCGCACATGAGCGCGAAGTTCTTCTTCGGGCAAAGCCTCGATTTGTGCTTGTAATTTTGCGGCCGTTCCGTAGAATTTTTTCAGAGTTTTTGCTTCTTGCGACGTAATTTCGTCGAGTGTGGGGGTGGCAACCGGTACTGCGGGCTTTACGTCCCAATATCTTAGTTGCGCTTCGAGTATCGAGGCAGTGCGATAATAGTCTAAAAGCAACACGGCAAACATTTCTTCGTTGTCTTCATAGCGTTCCATTTCCGCTTTTGTCGGATAAGGCGGAACTTTAACATAAGGCTCGGCCGCAAAAGCCGCTGAAAACATCGAAACAAAAGCGAGGAATATAGCCGCAATTTGAATTGCCGCCGAATTTACAGAACGCGCAACCATGTTATTTGCAAAGAATGTGCGTGAATATTTCACAATACTTGACTTGTTGTTTCTCAATTATTATGCCAAAGGTATCGTTGCAACGGGTTCGACAGCCAAGCGCAACGGTGCAGATGTGCGTTAAAAGCCGCCTCTTTTGCAAGTTTTTCCCCGTTACGTCGGGATATCACCTCCAGACGCAATAGAGCCGGCAACCGTATATCACCTGACACGGCACGGGTAAGTTTTTAATTTAGCGTAGGCCGGTGCACCTGCAAACCCGTCTGCCGGACGGGCAGGTGTGCTTGACTACCGCGCTTGGGCTATTCGTCTCCGTTTATGGTTTCCATTCTTGAATTCAACAGTCAAGTGCAACGGTTTATATCTGGCGGATTCAACAGCCAAGCACAACGGTAAGGATAAATAAAAAGATGGGCTGGTTTTCATAGAAAAATGACCCAAGAGCAAAGATACGAAATTCGAGCAATGCACTTGCGGCGGATAATATCGCAGAATAGGCGCAACACTTGGCATGTCGCTTTCGAGTATAGGCCGTAAAACTCGTCGCAACGCGGAGGTCGTTGCACTTGACGGTTGAATATGCCTTGATAACAGGGGCTATTTGCTAAGTTTGTAAAAATACAGCGTCAAAAAAAGCGTATTTCATACAAATTCGAACAGTTGCGATATGCAGGGCAAAGATGCGTTAGTAGCTATTCTTAAAGACAAGCAGGACTTGTTGTTTGTCGAGCGCGAGCATTGGTATCGTATTCCGGTTAAATCCGCGCCTGAAATTATACGGAACGATACTGCAAAATATATTGCTTGGTATCAACCGAAGATATTCGGTAACGAAGCTTTTGCTGTAAGACGCTATGCCGAAATAGCAGACGTTTCCGTATGCTTGCGTAGCGATTTGCTGCCGGAGGAAGCAACAAGTCCGAAAGCAAACGACCGCTACTATAAAATTTCATTTAACGAAGTGCTCACTTTCCCCCAACCGATTGTAAGTGCACGCCACAGACGGTTGCTGTTTATCCCGACAACTCGCGAAAAATTATTCTTGGCGCGTGAAATTAATGAAGTTTTTTCGGGTAGCAGCCTTGAAGAACGATTATGGCATGAGCTGCGCACCCAGCATATTCCGGCTGAGCGCGAGTATATAGCAAATGGCAAAGCAAAAACTTATCATATTGACTTTGCAATTTTTTGCAAGAATGCACGGCTTGCCGTGGAATGTGACGGCGACCCGTATCATCTTGCAACGCAAGATGTGCATAGAGATAAAGCACGCGATGTTGATTTGCAAACAAAAGGCTGGATTGTATATCGTTTTCCCGCCCGTGCAATAGAGTGCGACTTACCCCAAACTATAGTCTCGATAAAAGAAAGTATAGCCTATTACGGCGGCACGGAGTAAGGCCTCGCCGCTTTTGTTTTATTCTATGCGGTAAAATTCCGCACGTTGTAGAACGTCGAAGAGCGCGGTTACATCAATTCATCGGACTATGCACTCGTATTCGCTCGGCATCACCGCTTCGTGGTTTGTCATTATCGCTTTGATATGTGCGGCAACGGCGTTTGCCGTTTGGTCTTATATCCGTACAGTTCCGCCCGTTTCCCTCACGCGACGCATCACACTGGCCACATTGCGTACTCTTGCCGTTTCGCTATTGCTTTTCGCGCTGTTCGAACCTATTTTAACTTTGGTTTCAGATTCTATAGACCGTCCTGAATTTGCCGTTTTATTGGATAATTCACAGTCAATGACCATCAATTCGGGCGGACGCAGCCGCCGCGAAGAATTTGGAACGGCTGTAAAAAACAGCTTGAACGACGCGGATCAGCCATTGCTGACCGTTAGTTTCGATTCCGACGCTAAATCTGTCGCCTCGCCCGATTCGCTTGATTTTACGGGAAGTTCTACCGATATGGCGCTGCCTTTGGAATGGTTGCGCAACGAAACCGAAGACAGGAATATTCGCGCCGCTTTGCTGATTACCGACGGTGCGTTCAATACGGGGAATAATCCGCTTTATGCCGCCGACGAATTCGGCCGCCCTATATACGTTATAGGTATAGGTGATTCGTCCGAGCCGAAAGACATCACGATACAATCATTGATAACTAACGAATACGGCTCGCTCGACGCGGAATTACCCGTGAATGTATCGCTGAAATCAGTTGGCTATGACGGTGAAGAAGTAAAAGTAATTTTGTCTGACAACGGAGCAAAAGTTGGCGAACAAACCGTAAAACTTCGCACGGGGCAACAGTCTTATCCGCTTATGTTTGCATATAAGCCTACCGCCGAAGGGATACGTAAATTAACCGCTTCGGTAGCACCCGCAGCCGGAGAATTAACCTCGAAAAACAATTCCGCAGCCGAATATGTACGCATATCGAAACAGAAACGCTTAACGGCTCTTTTTGCCGGCGCACCTTCGCCCGACGTTACATTCCTTGCCGAGGCCGCTTCCGAAGATAAAAATACAACGTTGCAAATGTTTGTGCAAAAACAGGGCGCGGAGTTTTACGGAACTTTGCCGACGGCTCAACAATTAGCGGCCGCAGAACTGATTATTTTCGTCGGCTTCCCGATTGCTTCTACGCCGCAGTCGGTGCTGAACGATATAAAACGCGAGCTTGAGCGCGGCAAGCCCTTGCTGTTTATTGCCTCGCAGCAAACCGATTACGCAAAACTGAAACAATTCGACGCATTTATGCCTTTTAGTGTTGTTTCGTCGCGTTCGCAGGAATATTCGGCTTTTGCCGATGTAAAGCCGCAGGCTTTGGGAAATGTAACGATGAAAATAAACGGAACCGACGCTGACAGAGAAGTATGGAATCAACTTCCGCCGATATTCCGCACGGAAACATTTGCACGTATGAAACCGGAAGCGGAAATGTTGGCAAGCGTTAAGGTCAACGGCGTAGAACTTGCAGAGCCGCTTATTTCAATGCGCGATTTCCAGCAATCGAAAACTTTGGCAATTTTAGGCTACGGACTCTATCGCTGGAAATTATTGGGTTTTGCTGCCGAACAAGCGAAAGGTAATTCTGCACCGGACGTATTTTCTGCATTTTTCGGCAATGCTTTACGTTGGTTGCAGGTAGATGAGAGCCGCAAGCAAGTTCGCATTAAAACCACGAAAAAATTCTACGGCACCACAGAAGCGGCAGAATTTACGGCGCAAGTTTATGACCGTGCGCTTGTTCCTGCGGATAATGCCGAAGTTCGTGTTTCAATTAGCGGCAACGGTCTGAAAAAGCGCGAAATAATGTTGCAAGCACTCGGAAACGGCCGCTACAGCGGTCAGCTCGACGGTTTGCCGGCGAGCGATTATTCTTTTGCGGGAACTGCCGCCGTAAATAAGCAAATGTACGGCTCGGACAACGGACGTTTCAGCGTAAGCGGCGCGGGCTTAGAATTCCAGAATCTGCGAATGAATGTTGAATTATTGCGGGCACTTGCCGTCCGAACGGGCGGTAAATTTTACACGCCCGAAACAGCGGCACAGTTCCTCAAAGACTTGAAGAATAATGCCTCATTCACTCCGCAAACAATAACACGCCGCAGCGAAATTCCGCTGTGGAGTGCGCCTTGGCTTTTGGGGGCAGCACTGTTTTGCTTTGCTCTTGAATGGTTCTTGCGCAAGCGTAGCGGAATGATATAGAGTGCGCAGCCTGCCTGATTTCGGATTTACATCGCAATTATCCGGTAAAATTTCACTTTCAATTCGTCAATCTTTCGGGGCATATTATATCTGTTATCAATTCTGCTTGTTTTTTGGTTATTTTTGCGGAAAAATTACCTTGCAGACAGGCTGAAATTGATGTTTTTACCACTGAACGAACAAATGGATATTATCCGCGCAGGTGCTGCGGAAATATTCCCCGAAGATGAAATTGCCCGTAAAATCGAGCGTTCCGTTAAGACAAAGAAACCGCTTACCATAAAACTTGGTTGCGACCCGAGCCGCCCCGATTTACACGTAGGTCATGCAGTAGTTCTGCGTAAACTGCGCCAATTTCAGGATTTAGGGCACGAAGCCGTTCTAATCGTAGGCGATTTTACCGGAATGATAGGCGACCCTACCGGCAAATCCAAGACGCGCCCGCCGCTTACCATAGAGGAAACCCGCATCAACGGAAAATCATATTTCGAACAAGCCGCAAAAATACTTTCGCTTGACCGCTTGAAAATGACGTACAATTCCGATTGGTTAGGCGAAATGAGTTTCCACGACGTTGTTACGCTTACCGGCAAATTTACGGTGGCGCAGATGCTCGAGCGCGAAGATTTCGATAAACGTTATCGTAACGGCGAGCCTATAGGCATACACGAATTTCTGTATCCGCTTGCGCAAGCGGTTGATTCAGTTGCCGTTAAATCCGATGTGGAACTTGGCGGAACAGACCAAAAATTTAATTTGATTGTAGGGCGCGAAATCCAACGCGCATACAATGCCGAGCCGCAATGTATTGTGCTGATGCCGATACTTGAAGGCACCGACGGCATTGAAAAAATGAGCAAATCGCTCGGAAATTATATTGGCCTGTCAGATTCGCCGAAAGATATGTTCGGAAAGGTTATGTCAATACCCGATACACTGACGGCACGATATTTCCTCTATGCTGCTAACGCCTCGCCGGCCGAAGCGGCACAAATGGAAGAAAATCTGAAAAACGGCAGCCTGCATCCGCGAACAGCAAAAGTTGAGGCGGCAAAAAAAGTTGTTGCTCTTTACTACGACGAAGCCGCCGCAAATGCAGCGTTCGAGGAGTTTGAGCGAGTATTCGTAAAAAAAGACCTGCCCGACGAAATACCGGCAATAGACATTGCCTTGCCAGAAACATCGGCAGTGGCAGACGTGCTGACGGCAGCGGGACTTGCGTCATCTAAAGGCGAGGCACGTCGTTTAATCGAAGGCGGCGGCGTGCGCATTGACGGCGAAAAAGTCCTTGATGCCAGACAAACAGTAACACTCGATAAACCCAAAGTTTTTAAAGTAGGCAAACTGAAATTTGCCCGAATTTCTATAAAATAAATCTCGATTTATATGCCCATAGTAACTTCTATCGTCAAAAAACGCGGACGTGCGGCCGGTTGCATCGTAATGCTCGACGGCGGCGAAACTTTCGAGTGTTCAACCGACCTTATCGTCAAATATAATGTCTCAAAAAAACAAGATATTTCCGAAGAAACAGTCGCTTCTATTGCACGCGACCAGCGCGTGATGAGTGCAAAGCAATTAGCGCATAATTTTGTTGCTTTTAAGCCGCGAACTTCGGCGCAAGTGCGCAAAAAACTAATAGAAAAAGACTTTCTGCCCGACGAAGCGGACGAAGCTGTAGAGTTCCTGAAAGAGTTTAAATATATTAACGACACGGCGTATGCACGTTCGTTCATTTCCGATTTGCTTAAGCGCAAGTCTATGGGAAAATCGCGTATTGTTGCCGAATTAAAAAAACGCGGCATCCCGTCCGAAGACATTAAAACTGCCGTAGCCGAAGTCTTTCCCGAAGACGACGCGCAAACAATGGCACGTGATGCTGCCACTAAAAAACTGCGCACGGTACGCCATAAAACCGTAGATAAACAGCGTAGCGCAATAGTGTCTTTTCTCGCACAGCAGGGATTTGCTTGGGATATTATTCGCAAAGTTGTGGAAGAATTGAAACTTAATTGACGTTTATCATACGGAATACATTCCTTTTATCTACGAACCGATTCAAATTATGGATAAGGCAACGCTTGCAAAAAACGTCTTTCAAACTGCTCATCTGACCGGCGTATTCACGTTGCGTTCGGGCAGAGTCAGCAATGTATATTTCGATAAATATCAGTTTGAAAGCCGCCCGGAACTTTTGCGGGTTATAGCCGAAAAAATGGCCGAGATGCTTCCGCCCGAAACGGAAGTTCTTGCGGGACTTGAAGTAGGCGGCATACCTATAGCAACGGCCATTTCTTTGCATACCGGATTGCCCACGGCTTTTGTGCGTAAAAAAGCCAAAGAATACGGCACTATGCGCGTTTCCGAAGGTTCTAATTTGAATGAACGCAAAATAGTTATAATAGAAGATGTAATCACAAGCGGCGGGCAAGTGTTGCTAAGCGCGGAAGACCTTCGCGCACTCGGCGCACAAATACTGTGTTGCTTATGCGTGATTGACCGTGAATCCGGCGGACGTGAAGCACTTGCCGAAGCCGGCATACCATTGCAAAGCGTGTTTACAATGAGTGAATTACAAGCCGCCGCCGGGCATGAACGATGAAACTTTACTTGCCGAACTCGCTGCTGTTTGCACACCGCAAAACGCGACAATTCGCCGTATAGACAGGCTGGCGTACTCCCGCGACGCAAGCGGTTATCGTATTGTTCCCCGCGCCGTAGTCCGTCCGAGATCGCTCGACCAAATCCGCGCTTTATTCGAATGGAGTGCGCACAGGCAAATTCCCCTCACATTCCGCGCCGCCGGAACAAGCCTTTCCGGCCAAGCAGTCGGCGAAGGAATTATAGTGGAGATTTCTCGAAAATGGGAACAATACGAAATTCTCGAAAATGGCCGACGCATAAAAACGCAGCCCGGAATTATCGCCGGCCGCTTGAACATACACCTGAAACCATACAAACGCAAACTAGGCCCCGACCCGGCATCTGTCAATACCTGCACTATCGGCGGAATACTTGCCAATAATTCCAGCGGAATGTGTTGCGGTGTGGCTGAAAACAGCTATCATACCGTAGAATCGCTCGCCTTCCTATTGCCCGACGGCACTTATGTAAATACGGCTTCGGCAGACGCAAACCGGCATCTGCAACAAGAAAATCCTAAACTTTACAACGGGATGACGCAACTCAAAGAAGATGTGCAAAACAATGCGGCCATTTGTGAACTGATTCGACATAAGTACAAGATTAAAAACACGATGGGATATTCTCTCAACGCATTTTTGGATTGTGAAAAACCGGCCGATATTCTTGCAAAATTGATGATAGGCTCGGAAGGAACGCTCGGTTTTATAGCCGAGGCAATATTCCGAACCATAGCCGATAAGCCGCATAAGCTTACGGGGATACTATATTTCCCCGATGTTGCTTCTGCCTGCCGTGCTATTATTCCTTTGGGTAATTCCGGTGCAGCAGCCCTCGAACTGATGGATAGAGCGGCACTTCGTTCTGTGGAGCATTTGCCGGAAGCACCGCATATTCTACGCTCTTTACCGGAAAATGCCACCGCGCTTTTAGTAGAATTTCAGGCAGAATCAAAAGAAGAATTAAAACATCTTGAAAATAAAGGATTTGCAACGCTCACTTCACTCGAATTACTCATTGCGCCGTATTTTACTCGCAATGCAAAAGAACAAATGTCGCTATGGAAAATCCGCCGCGGAATGTTGCCTTCTATTGGAGCGGTGCGCAACACCGGTACGAGTCTTATCAATGAAGACGTGGCATTTCCGATTGACCGGCTTGCAGATGCAGTAGTTGATTTACAGCAAATTTTCCGCAACTTCGGCTATGAGCAGGCTATTATATTTGGTCATGCAAAAGACGGCAATTTGCATTTTATTCTCACTCAAAGATTTGAATCGCACGAAGATATTGCACATTACGACGCACTGATGCAATCCGTAGCAGAACTTGTAATCGTAAAATACGGCGGCTCGTTCAAGGCTGAGCATGGAACAGGACGTAATGCCGCGCCTTTTGTCGAAAAAGAATGGGGAAAAGCAGTTTACGATATAATGTGCAGGCTGAAAGCATTGATAGACCCGCGTAATATTCTGAATCCCGGAGTAATTCTTAACGATGACCTGCAAGCGCACATACGGCACGTCAAACTTTTCCCTAAAATTGAAGACAGCGTTGATAAATGCATCGAATGTGGTTTCTGCGAATCATATTGTCCGAGCAAAAATCTGACGCTTACGCCACGACAGCGCATTGGGATTCGTCGCGAAATGATTGCGGCAAAAGCCAATGGCGACATATCTTTAGCCAAAGAACTCGAATGCGATTTCCGTTACGACGGGCTTGACACGTGTGCAGTCGACGGAATGTGTGCGGTTGCTTGTCCCATCGGAATTGATACCGGAGATTTAGTAAAAACACTTAGGCAACGGGGGCGTTCCTATGCTTCGAATATAACGGCCGAATTTCTTGCACGGAATTTAGGACAAGCGCAATACGCCGCTCGGCTAAGCATACACACCGGCCATGCAGCAGCGAAAATTATGGGTAATGACGGCGTTACTGCTTTATCAAAACTTCTCGGGAAAATAAACAAAGGTTTCCCGAAATGGAATCGTGCTGTTACAAAAGTGCCGACAAAAGCACGTACAAATAATATTCGGGCAGATGCGACGGCAGTATATTTTCCGGCTTGCATAGGACGGATGCTCGGCAAAAACAATTCCGGCGAATTGCATGACATTTTTCTTACATTATGCAAACGTGCCGGCATTAAGATATTTCTGCCCGAACAGTCAAGTTCGCTTTGCTGCGGCCTGCCTTTCTCTTCCAAAGGATTTGACGAAGCGCGAAATATAGCCGAACAGAATATTGTGAATGCTATAGAACAATGGACGGACGGCGGACGGCTTCCGCTGATTATTGACGCAAACTCATGCTCTCAAACATTAAAAAATCTTGCTTCTTTAAGTAAATATCGCATTTTAGATGCAATTGAATTTGCGGCAAATGAATTATTACCCGAATTACAACCGAGGAAGCTTCCGCAAACTGCCGCCATTCATCCTACTTGCTCGGCCATTAAAACCGGAATTGCCCACATATTCGAGGACATTGCCCGCGTATGCGCCGAAAACGTTGTGGTTCCGATTTCTGTCGGCTGTTGCGGCTTTGCGGGCGACCGGGGTTTTCTCGTGCCGGAATTAACAGAATCGGCTACCGCAGATGAAGCCTGCGAATTGCGCGGCATGAATTGCACGGACGGATATTCGGGTAATATCACTTGTGAAATTGCTATGTCCTATGCTACCGGATTGAATTATCGATCGATACTCTGCCTTCTCGAAGAAGCCACGCGGCCACAATCATAAATCTTTATCGCCAAATACGCAGTCATGCAATCATTTCAAGGACTTACCGACGCGCAAGCCTCTCGGCTGCTAGCCGACGGCAAAGGAAATTCATTCGGGAAACACCATTCAAAACCGACTGCACGGATTATTTTCGAGAATACGCTTTCGGGCAACAACGTAATTATGCTGGTGGTTATTATCGGATTGTATATTGCATTCATAGCATTGGGCGATCCGCGTTTGCTGATGGACAGCATCGGTATTGTGATGGTGTTCGTTGTCAATTCGGTTGCGGCAATAATTCAAGAACTACGTGCGCGTTCTTTGCTCGAAAAGGCGCGGTTGATGCTGCCGCAATCCGCCGTGGTATTGCGCGGCGGCATCGAAAAGTCAATTCCGCAAGAAGAAATCGTTGTTGGTGATATTGTGGTTCTTCGTCGGGGCGATTTTGCTCCTGTAGACGGAAAAATAATTTCGGCTGCATCGCTCGAAATGGACGAATCGTTGCTGACCGGCGAGTCGCTTCCCATTTCTAAATCAATCAACGACGAAATATTTTCGGGCAGTTTCTGCGTGTCCGGCAGTGCGCTTTATCTTGCCGAAAAAGTCGGCGACGATTCACTCGCGGCTTCGATTACCGACCTTGCACGTAAGTATAAATTTGTTACGACACCGCTTCAGCGCAATCTGAACCGTATATTTTTGGCATCTTTTGCCATTGCCCTAATAGCAGTAGCCTTCGAAATAGCGATTCGTCGCGAAGAATTATTCGGCGACGTTGATTTTATACGGCGAATAGCAGCCGTTGTTTTGTCATTACTGCCGGGCGGACTGATTTTTTTCTCTACCGTTACTTTTGCCATTGGTGTATGGCGCGTTTCTTTGCTCGGAGCATTAACGCAAAAGCTGAATGCCATAGAGTCGTTCTCCACTATTACGACTGTATGTATGGACAAAACGGGAACACTTACGCAAAATGCGATTTCTATTTTCAGCGTTTCTCCAATAAATGAATTTACGCTTGACGAAGCCCAAACACTGGCCGGAACCTTTGCGCGATTATGTACCAATCCCAATGCAACTATTAAAGCAATAGAAAAATTGCCGTTCGATGAATCTGCCGTAATGCTTGACGAATTGGCGTTCAGCTCCGCACGAAAATACAGTGCGGCGCGAATATCAACAGGCGACCGTGAGCGCGTATTTGTACTCGGTGCGCCCGAGTCTTTGCAACTCGACAACAATAGCGAAGTCAATCGGATAATTTATGGCGATATGTGCGGTTATCGTAATGTGGCGTTTGGCGAATGTAGCCCTGATGTCGAATTAAATACGCTTGCCGACGATATACAAAACATCGCTGTTCGAGCTATAGCCGTAATTTCACTGCAAGACCCATTGCGCAACGATGTGCAAGAAGCCCTTGAATTATTCCGGGAGCAAGATATACGGCTTAAAATTTTATCGGGCGACCATCCCGATTCTGTATTTGCAACAATTAATGCGGCCGGCTGGAATATTAAACGCGACGAAGTGGTTACAGGTGTAGAATTAGACAGCTCCGATGAAGTAAAATTCGACAAATTAGTACGCGAGCGCGACGTTTTCGCACGGCTGTCGCCGGAACATAAACTGCGCATTTTACAGTCGCTGAATCGCTCCGGCGCACGCACCGCAATGATAGGCGACGGCGTAAACGACGTGCCCGCAATTAAAGAAGCCGCACTTGGAATCGCAATGGAAGAAGGCAGCGGAATGACAAAAGAAATTTCGGACATTATTTTACTTAAAAACAAATTCTCTTTGCTGCCGTCCATTTTCTCGGAAGGGAACAATATTGTTTCAACCGTATTGCTTATTTCCGAGATTTATCTCGTTAAAAATTTTATTGTTCTTTTTCTGAGTTTATTGCGCACCGCCGGTGTTTCCGGATTTTACGATATTTCTTTAACACCGCGAAAAACCGCTTTGCTGACTACGGCCGGCGTGGCTTTGCCTGCTTATTGCATCGCGCTTTGGAATGGCAGAACCGAGCCGCAACGCAGATTTTTCAGAGAATTGTTCGGTGCATTGGCAATTACGCTTGCAGGCTTTGCCGTAGCACTGGTTATGGCGGAAAAACTAACGATAAATCTTTTTCGGAATATTATATCCGCAACGCATCTGCCGCATCAGGCGGGGCATAATGCGCTTTTAGCAGAAGAGGTTGTGCCGCTTGCAGTTATAGTTTATTCGCTTATATTGAACTGTGTAGTGATAACCGTTCCGCACAATAGAGCGAATGCGAAAAAAATAATTGTCGCCGGTTTTGCGATAGCTGTCGTTTTCAGCATATTTTTATGGATTCCGTCCGATAATATTATCGCTCGTTTTGTCTATTTTTTCTATGAGTTTAATGCTCTCCCCGTCGAGATTATGCCTACGCTTTTCGGCAGTGTTATCGTTGGTGCGCTTGTATCTGCGGCACTTCGAAAATTGTTCGCATTGTTTTCGACAAAATAATATGCCACACGTAATATATCTGAAAAAAACACCGCGTTTTATTTCGGTATACGCAGTCTGATAAAAATCATTTTTATATTTGGAATATATCGTTGTGGGCTCGTTGTAAATTCCAAGATTTCCCATCAAAATTTTTCGTGCTGAAACTCCATGATTCCCGTATTTGAACCCATAATCGGCGATGAAGAAATCGCACTTGTAACCGAAGCGTTGCGACGCGGCGAAATCAGCGGCTCTTTCGGAAAATTTATTCCGGAATTTGAAGGAAAATTCGCTGAATACATAGGCGTTCGCCACGCTATAGCCGTTACAAGCGGAACTACCGCATTGCATCTTGCGGTTCGCGCGGCCGGTATAGGCACAGGCGACGAAGTATTGGTAAGTGCTTCTACAAATATAGCCACCGGACTTGCCGCCTATCATAACGGCGCTGTTCCTGTGGCGGTGGACTCCGAATCCGAAACGTGGAATCTTGACCTTGGCGTTTTAGAGTCGCTGATTACATCGCGATCCAAGGCGATAATTCCCGTGCATTTATTCGGACATCCCGTTGATATGGATGCACTTATGATTATCGCGCAGAAGTATGGCCTGACGGTTATAGAGGATTGTGCCGAGTCGCACGGCGCAACTGTCCGCGGGCGCACCACGGGCAGTTTCGGCGATATGAATTGTTTCAGTTTTTATGCGAATAAAATTATCACTACCGGCGAAGGCGGAATGATATGCACCAACAGCGATACTTACGCCGAAAAATTACGCTTGTTGCGCAATCTTGCTTTTACCAAGCCGCGATTTTGGCATCAAGAAGCCGGATTTAATTTTCGCATGACCGGCTATCAGGCGGCTATGGGCATTGCACAATTAGCAAGAATCGAAGAATTAATAGCCTTAAAGCGCGACGTAGCCAGCCGATATTCCGAGCAACTTTCTGGCGTACCGGGTTTGCAATTACCCTCCGAATTGCCTTGGGCGCGAAACGTGTATTGGATGTACGGAATTGTAATAGGCGAAGAGTTTGGTGTGCCGCGTGATGCAGTTATGCAAAAACTGCAAGAGTGCGGAATAGAAACGCGCTCGTTTTTCTGTCCGATGAATATTCAGCCGTGTTTCAAAGATATTAAAGGCCGACGAGAAATCTCTTGCCCTACGGCGGAACGGCTTTGGCGCGACGGATTGTATTTGCCTTCATCGTACAATTTAACCGACGAGCAAATCTCGTATATTTGTTCGTGTTTACGAGATATTTCAGCCGCAGGCTGAGGCAAAAAAACAGCAGGGAAAATATTATCGTACCATACCTATTCGCCCTAATCGCACTCCGTCGGTTTCGGCAACAGACCAATATATCAAAAAAGCCCGACCGGCAATTGCTTTTTCGGGCAATAATCCCCAATATCTCGAATCATAGCTGTCGGTTGTATTATCGCCTGTTACGAAATAAAAATCTTGCGTTAAATTAAATTCCGTTGCCGGGTTTCCGTCAATAAAAATTATGCGGTTTCTAATAACGACCGAATGTCCTTCGCGTTCGACCAAAGGCCGCCAGACCACCTCATTTTCCGGTGAAATATCCAAAGCCGTACCCTTACCCGGAACTACGAATTTCTTGGCAGAAAGTACGTACTCCGTGCGTTCGGCCGCATAGCGCGTCTTTTGCCCATTTACAAATACAGTATTGCTTTCAACCGAAATCGTATCGTTCGTCGCAGCAATTACACGCTTAATAAATAATGAATTACGTTCATAGTCGCCTTTTTCTGCCGCATTTTCGGGCAATGTAAAAGCAACTATATCGTTTTTTTCAATTCGGCAGAAAACCTTGAGAATAGCTATAAAATCGCCCGTAAGCAATGCCGGCGACATTGAAGCGGAAGAAATACGGTAGAAGTCGAGAATAAAAATTTTTACAATAAACAGAGCGGCAACTGTAAGCGGCAGTATCAACAAAAGAAATCGCAATTTCGGCTGATTTTTCCCGAGATTTTTCACGATAGAAAACAATACGCCCGAATATTATTAATTCGCCCCGAAAGTAACGGATACATTTATCGAACGGGAAGGCGGTTAATATCGTTTGCTCTTTATCAGCACGTTTTGAAAATCGGATAGATTCTCCAAAACTTTGCCCGTGCCTCGTGCTACGGCCGTGAGCGGGTCCTCGGCCACGTGCACCGGCAGGCTTGTTTCGCGTCTGATAAGTTCATCTAGTCCTTTCAGCATTGCGCCGCCGCCTGTCAGCATAATGCCGCGGTCGAAAATGTCGGCTGAAAGTTCGGCAGGTGTTTTTTCGAGTAATGTCAGGATAGCGTCAACTATAATACGAATTGATTCCGACAGTGCATCGCGAATGTCAATCGAGCTTACTATGATTTGCTCCGGGATTCCGGAGAGCAAATTACGTCCGCGCACCTCAATTTCAAGTTCTTCTTGCAGCGGAAATGCAGAGCCAACTTCGCATTTAATAATTTCGGCCGTGCGTTCGCCAATTAGTATATTATGTGTGCGCTTGAAATATTGCAGTATAGCGTTTGTCATTTCATCGCCGGCGATACGAATAGACTCGTCAATAACAATGCCGGAAAGTGCAATAAGCGCAATTTCCGTAGTGCCGCCGCCTATATCAACTATCATATTGCCGACGGACTCGCTTACGTTCAATCCAATGCCTATAGCCGCGGCCATCGGTTCGGCGATTAAGTAGACTTCTTTCGCGCCGGCGTGTTCCGCACTATCGCGAACGGCGCGTTTTTCAACCTCTGTGATACCGGACGGCACGCATACTACAACGCGCCGGGCGGGCTGCCAATTTGGTGATACTTTGCGTATAAATGCGCGAAGCATACCCTCGGCAATCTCGAAGTCCGCTATAACGCCGTCTTTCAACGGACGAATTGTGCGAATATCGCGGTGAGTGCGCCCCAGCATATTCTGCGCGTCGCCTCCGATGGCAATTATATGCTTGGTATTGCGGTCGTAGGCTACAATGGAAGGTTCGTTAAGAACAATACCCTTGCCCTTCATCCAGATAAGCGTGTTGGCAGTTCCGAGATCTATGGCTACGTCGGTAGAGAAAAGATTCAAGCGCATGTACAAAAACGTTCGTTAAACTTAGTACGCAAAGTTTAGCATTGTATCGCAAACATTGTGCCTAAGCGAGGTTTTTTATGGTAAATATTTACAAAAATCGTAAATCTTAGCGAACTAATCGCCGTTTTATCGTAAATTCAGAACGATAAGCAACAATTTATTTCAACTTTCATTCCTAATCCTCCGTTTTCAAAATGAAAATTCGTTCTCGTTTGCTTCCGGCGGTTGCAGTCTTGAGTTTATCCATTGCAACCATTGCGGCCGTAGCTCCGTCGGGCGGCAACATATACATTGACGGCAAGCAGAAGTTCACTTTTGTCGGCACCGAGAGCCGCAACGGGCAATTTGCGGAAAAAACAACCGATTATTTCAATGAATCCGGCAAAATCATTGCAAAGGATTGGACACGTTACTACACGTCGACACTTGAAGTTATCGAAAGTTCGACAATGAATTATATTACGGGCGGAGCAGAAAAAACATCCCGTTCGGACTCTCGCTCGTATCGTTTGGAATACAAAAAGAACGCCTCGTCAAAAACGGAATATAAAGACATTGCAGAGAAAAAACCCGTTATGAGCAAATCTTTGCTTGCCGAGCGTATTTCAAGAAGTTATGACGAAATTGCCGCAGGTAAAAGTATCGAGTTTCGCTTAATTGTTCCGTCGCGGCTGGAATCTATCGGCTTCGAGTTAAAAAAAGAAAAAGAAGAAACGGTTCGAGGAAAACTTTGCTTGAAAATTTCGCTGCGGGCATCGTCGTGGATAATTCGTCAATTTGCGGGCAACATCGCTTTTTGGGCTGACGTTAATCCGCCTCATGTCTTGGTACAATACGAAGGGCGCGTTATACCTACCGACAGCGAAGGGAATATGCTGTCCGGTAAAATTATCTATAAGTAACTGAAAAACACGGCAGTACGGAACAAACAGGCAAATCTTCCACTGTACATTCCGTTGCCGCCGCAGAAAATACTATTTGGAAATGTGCCTGCTTTCGAGGTATTTTCGCACTTTATCCTCGTTGCATACAGAAAACTAAAGGGCTCTTAGCTCAGTTGGTTTAGAGTGCTACCTTGACACGGTAGAGGTCACTGGTTCGAATCCTGTAGAGCCCACAGAACAAAGGCAAGTGCTTAATAAAAAAGCATTTGCTTTTTTATTGAAAAGCCGCTTAATGACGCTGTTTTTGGGCTAAAACCGACATTACAGCCATTCTGACGGCAACGCCGTTTGTTACTTGCTCTCGAATGACCGAGCGTTTATCTGCGGCAGACTCTGCGTCTATTTCAACGCCGTAATTCACCGGACCCGGGTGCAAAATTGTCAAGTGCGGCAATTTTTGCAGCAAAGAACAAGTCATTCCGTAACGTTTAGCAAAGCCGTCATTCGCAGGTAACAGCCCGCCCTCCATACGTTCTTTTTGCAGGCGCAGGAATATTGCGGCATCAGCCCATTCACAAGCCTCTTTTGAAGATAAAAATCGCCTTGCGCCCAATATTGGCCACGAGTGCGGAATCAGCGTTCCGGGTGCGGCCATTCCGGTTTCGCAACCAAGCGTTTGCAACAGCAGAAAATTTGACCGAGCAACGCGACTATGTTCAATATCGCCGATTATGCACACTCGCTTTCCGCTCATTTCGCCTTTCCAGCGTCGCCAAAGCGTGAAACAATCCAATAGGCCTTGCGTAGGGTGCTGATGTCGTCCGTCGCCGGCATTCAAAAAAATACAATCGGAATTTCGGCTCATCAATTCCACAGCCCCCGATTGGGAATGACGAACTACCCACATATCCGCACCCATTGCATTAATAGTCGCAAGCGTATCGAGAAGCGACTCTCCTTTGGCCAGACTGCTTGCCGTCGCCTGAAATGCAGTTACATCAGCACCTAATCGCCGCGCCGCCAGATCAAACGATATTTTAGTGCGAGTAGAGGTTTCAAAAAAAGCCGAAATTACCGTCATACCGCGCAGAATATCATGACGCTTTCTGCCGTTAATGCCTTGCTCAACAAAATATTCGGCTATTTTGAATATAGATACTATTTCTTCCGCACCCAGGCCTTCCGCCGTCAGTAAATGTCGGCTCCGATATATTTCGGCGGCGTGCCGAATCATCTCGTCAAGATTATTTGCCATATCGAAAAAACAGAAATTTAAGGTACTAATCGTTTCAAAATTACGTTTTACCGGCAGATAATCGTGCGTATTCTCTGCATCAGGCTGCTGATTTTGTTCTTGGCATATCGAGTTTTCGGGTATTGGGAACCTACTGAATAAATGTAATTAAATTATAGGCCAATTTATCCGATTGACAAGATTAAAACTATTTTTCATCGGTGTTTTTCAGTGCCATCAATAAATTATATGCACCATTTACCGCATATTTCTGATTGGCCGGATACTCCGAATTGAGAATTTCCGTAAATCCGTTCTCTGTATCGCCCGTCTGTACTTCATGCATCTCGAACCGATTATTTTCCTTTGCGACGAACACATAGTTTTTATTTTCAAACCGAACAATAGCGGCATCGGGTAATACGGAAACATTGCTTCCCGACAGCTCGATATTCGCACTCATAAACATTCCGGGCAATAGTATTTTATCGTATTTTTTGAAACGGCAATGAGCCTGCGCCGAATTATCGTTCGAGATATTTTTACTTATCAGAATAATTTCACATTCATATTTTTTATCGGGCTGATTATTTACGTAAGCAAAAGCTTTCTGCCCTATGGCGAGTTTATTTAAGTCCTTATCAAACACGATTAAAGTCAAATAAACGTCGCTCGGATTAACCAATTCGAACAATACGTCGCTCGGATTAACGTATTTGCCGATATTAATATTCACAGCAGATACAAATCCCGTTATCGGCGAATAAATATTTATACTTTTGGAAATTGTATTGGCCGTAATATTATTGGGATTTAATCCAATCAGCCCAAGCTTTTGCTCCAATGATTTTATTGAAATATCCTGAGTTTGATACGCAGCTTTTGTCTGTTCAAAAACTTTGTCGCTGGCGGCTTTACTTTCGTTCAGCTCTTTTTGACGCAAATATTCGCTTTCGTAAAATGTAAATTGCGCTTTTGCGGTCAAATAATCTTGCTGTAATTGTATGTATTGCACATCTTCCATCACGGCAAGCGCTTCGCCCTTGTTTATATGCATTCCGGGCAATAATTTGGTTGATTTTAAATATCCGCCCAACGGCGCACTGACAGATACGGTATTTTGCGGAGGTACATCAATTTTACCGTTTAATTTCAATACCGAAGAAACGAGTTTTATTTCGACTTTACCGATTTCTATTCCGGCATTTTTGAATTGCTCGTCGGTAAGCGTTACCGTATGTTCATTTTTAGGCGAAACTGCGGGCTGCTCTATTGCTTGCTTGCTGTCGCATGAGGTCAGCAACAAGGCAAATACTGTGAATATTATTATTTTTTTCATTGTTTCAAAGATTATTTATTAAGATAAAAAATTATTTCGGCAGTTGCGTTGTTTCTGTTGTGTTTTGCATCTAAATACTCGCTCTGAACGACAAGTGCTTGATTAGTCAGCATCAACCATTCCAAATAATTTATTTCGCCGGCAGAAAATTGTTTGTTTGCGGTATTTTTGATTGTTTCTGCATTTTTCAGAGCCGTATTTTCAAAGTATAAAACGGCACTCCGATATTTTTGATATTGCTTTATTGCAGAAGAAAAAGCGGTTTCAAAGTATTTCAGGTTCAGTTCATACTCATTACGCGCTATTTGTTCATTGATTTTTGAGGCATTGATTTTCGCGCTCTGCCCGCCCGTAAAAATAGGAACTGCCAAACCTAATTGAACAGAATGAAAACGAGGCGTACCGTTATATTCGATATTATCGGCACCAGTTCCCTTCATCCCCGTCAAATTATAGCCCAATGTAATATCGGGCAATAACTTAGAGAGTTCTGTTTCCGTAATGGCCACTGCAATATTCTGTTGTTGTTTCAAATATTCCAAATTGGGATGAGCGGTCAAAATATCGCTGTATGCAGTAACAATCTCCGGCAATTCAAATTGATTTTCAATCGGCGTATAAGCAGTCGTTGTGTTGAGCAATAACCCGAACTGCAAACGACAAATTTCAATGTCTTGCTCCAATTGCGATAGTTGCAGAGCAATTTGCCCTCTTTGATTTTCGGCCGATATTTTCTCCGGTAAGCTGCTTTCGCCTCTGTTGAAGCGTTGCTTTGCTTTGTCTGAAAATCCCACAAATAAACTGTCGTTTTTCAGTAACAGGTTTTTCTTCTGTTCCAAATACAGCAGATTAAAAAATACTTCCGATACCGATCTTTTTAATTCTGCCCCTTTTATTTCTACATTTAACAAACCGCTTTTCCACTCTTCGCTCAACAGTTTTTTTTGAGAAAAATAAATAGTCGGGAATTTCATGGTTTGCGACAAGCCGATTTTTATGTCCGAATAAAAACTATTTATTTGGCCATATTCTCCGCTGATACTTGTTGCAGGAATATCGGCGGCGGTTTGAATTAGTTTTTGACGATATGCAGCGCGCAACTTTTCGTTTTTTACCGAAAGATTATTTGCCGATGCCGAATCTATCGCTTGTCGAAGTGTTATAGGAGTTTGCGCATAAGTGTTTGCAACCGATAATACCGTCAGAACAGCGACTGCGGTAACTGTATTTTTCTTGCCTGCAAAAAATCCTTTGTTAAAAATTATGTAAAGTATCGGCAGCACGAAAAGCGTAAGGAAAGTGGCAACCAATAAACCGCCGATTACCACAGTTGCCAACGGTCTTTGTACTTCCGCGCCTTCGCCTTGACTAAGAGCCATAGGAAGAAAGCCCAAAGAGGCTACAAAGGCCGTCATAAGAACCGGCCGCAGGCGTATTTTTGTTCCCATTATCACAATACGTTTCAGGTCGGTATATCCTTCGCCTTTCAAGCGGTTAAATTCCGCTGTAAGCACAATGCCGTTAAGCACGGCAACGCCAAATAATGCTATAAAACCGATACCCGCGCTAACGCTGAAAGAAATATCGCGAATCGCCAATGCAAAGATTCCGCCGATTGCCGAAAGTGGAATTGAAGTGTAAATCAACAGACCTTGTTTAACCGAACCGAACGCGAAATAAAGCAATAAAAAAATCAGAAGCAATGAAATCGGAACAGCAACCGACAGCCTTTGCTTAGCGGCTTCCAAGTTTTCAAAAGCTCCGCCGTAAGCGATAAAATATCCCGACGGCAATTTTATTTGTTGCTCTACTTTTTGCTGCAGTTCGTGAACGGCACTCTGAATATCTCTGCCGCGAATATTGAAGCCGACTACTATTCTGCGTTGTGAATTTTCTCTTTGAATTTGATTTGGCCCTTCCACAATGCTTACATTTGCAACCGTGCTTAACGGTATTTGCGTACCTCGAGGCGTAGCAATCGGTAAATTCTGAATATCAGTAAGATTTTTTCTTTTATCTGTCGCCAATCGAACAGTAAGGTCAAATCTTTTTTCGCCTTCATAAACAATTCCGCTGCTCTCGCCGGCAAAAGCCGCATTAACAATACGGTTAATGTCGCCGATATTCAGCCCGTACTGCGCAATGGCGGCGCGATTATATCGAACGACGATTTGAGGCATACCCGTTACCGATTCTACGTATATTGCTTCCGTGCCTTGCACAGTATTGGATATTTGCCCCAATTTGCCTGCATACATTGCCAAGGTATCCAAATTTTCACCGAAAATTTTGCAAACCACATCTTGTCTGGCACCCGAAATCAACTCATTAAAGCGCATTGCCACAGGATATTGAAATCCGAATGTAACGCCCGGCACATCAGCCAATGCTTCGGTCATTTTTTCTTCCAATTCGGGATAAGTTTTTGCCGATGTCCATTTGCTTCGGTCTTTCAAAATAATCATTAAATCGGAGGCATCAATCGGCATAGGGTCGGTCGGCACTTCGCTGCTTCCGGTTTTACCGACAATTTTTTCTACTTCCGGAAAATTTTTCAAGAGTATTTTGGACGCTTTGGAAACTGCATCAATGGAAGTGTTCAAATTACTGCCCGGCAGAACCCGAGTCTCAACGGCAAAATCGCCTTCGGGCAAAGACGGGATAAATTCACCGCCTAAAGTCGTTAGGACGAATATTGCCGTTACAAATAATCCGGAAACTGTAACAAGCACAGTTTTTTGACGGCGTAAAACCTTAATTAACAAATTCTGATAAAAACGCTCCAAAAGATTCATCATCTTATCCGAAAAAGTTTGTTTATGAGAAATTTTTCTGCTCAAAAACAAAGAACTCATCATCGGAATATATGTAAGCGAAAGCAGGAACGCACCCGACAAAGCAAAAGCCACAGTTTGCGCCATCGGCTTAAACATCTTGCCCTCAATACCTTGCAAAGTAAATATTGGCAGATATACGATCAGAATAATAATTTGTCCGAAAACGGCACTGTTCATCATTCGTGAGGCAGAGGTTTTTACTTCTTGGTCCATTTCCGAGCGCGAAAGTTTATTTACTTTTTCAAATAGTTTGCTGTGCGACAGTTTATGCATTACTGCTTCCACAATTATCACCGCACCGTCTACTATCAAACCGAAATCCAGCGCACCCAAACTCATCAAATTACCGCTTACGCCGAATAAATTCATCAGAATAACGGCAAACAACATTGAAAGCGGAATCACGGACGCTACCAGCAAACCCGCTCTGAAATTTCCCAAGAACAGCACCAATACAAAAATCACAATCAATGCGCCTTCCAGCAGATTTTTAACAACGGTGCTGATGGCATTATTCACCATTTTTGTTCTATCCAAAAAAGGCTCAATAACAACGCCTTCGGGCAAAGACTTCTGAATTTTTGCAATGCGCTCTTTAATATTCAGAATAACTTCATTGCTGTTCGCCCCTTTCAGCATCATCACAACCGCACCGGACACTTGTTGCTCCCCGTTGTAGGTCATCGCTCCGTAGCGCGGCGCATTGCCGAGACGAACCTCGCCCACATCGCGAATCAAAAGCGGGATTCCGTCGGGCAGATTTTTCACGACAATATTTTGTATATCCTCTGTGGTTTCCACCAATCCTTCGCTGCGGATAAACAAAACGGTAGGGCCTTTTTCAATGTAAGAACCTCCTGTATTTTGATTATTTCTTTCCAACGCATTAAATACATCGGCAATGGTAATTCCATAGGCCATAAGTTTTTCGGGTGTTACGGCAATTTCGTATTGCTTTAGCAAACCGCCGAAACTGCTCACTTCGGCCACACCTTTCACGCCCAATAATTGTCTGCGTACAATCCAATCCTGAATTGATCGCAATTCCATTGCATTATATTTATTTTCATAACCTTTTTCCGCTCTGACTACATACTGATAAATCTCACCCAAACCGGTGGTAACGGGAGCTAACACCGGAGCCCCGAATCCTTTGGGAATTTGTTCCTGCACTTCTTGCAAGCGTTCGGAAACTTGCTGTCTTGCCCAATAAATGTCGGTGTTATCATTAAACACGATAGTTACAACCGACAAACCGAAACGGGAAAAACTGCGGAGTTCAATCAATCCGGGTATATTGCTGTTTACTTGTTCTATCGGAAAGGTTATCAATCGCTCAATGTCGGGCGCGCCAAGTGCGGGAGCAATCGTAATAACCTGAACCTGATTATTGGTAATGTCGGGCACGGCATCAATAGGAAGTTTTTTCACTTCGTAAGCACCGTAACCAAGCAGACCGATTATAAATAAACCTACGATAAGTTTATTCTTTACAGAAAACTCTATTATTTTATTCAGCATTTTTTTTAGTTTTTAATAATTAGTAAAGTACAGTTTACTGTATGCAAAGCATGATATGCGATACTGCAATGCAAAATTAGGCGGACCGCATAATGCAACACACAATAAACACAGCAACATCAAGGCTTTGCGTGTATTGAACACGCCTGATTATTGATTAGAAAAAACTAAAAGCGCGGAGGGTGCCAGATACTGTTCAGGTAAAGTCGGGAATAGCCGGAATTATTGCGAACCGACGTTTTAACGGTTGCTTTTTGGGGAATAATTTCGGAAAACGAAAAGGATTGTTTGAGAACTGCGGGAACTATTTGAGTAAAATGACTGTACACCGTTTTGAACGGCAGTCTTTCGTGGTCGCGATGATTATCGTTATGGCTATGATTTATCTCATTAGTATAATGTTTTGCCAAAAAATCAATGAAAGAAATGCTGTTATTTTCTTGCTTGTGTTCCTTGTAATGCAGAATAAGCGCGGGCGACTTCAATACTTCTCCGAGTGCTGTATTGGCAATCAGAAAAATAAAGAGAAAGAATATAGCCGCAAACTTTTTCATAATTGTAAAATTAACAAAAAAATACTTTTGTAACTATGACGGATCTCATTTTTCATCTGAATCCGATATATTTTCATATTTTGACTTTGTATCGCCGTATTTATATTTGCATTTATTTATTTTTTTAATTAGATTACCCGCATAATGACACTACCGTAAATAAACCCCGTAAGTTGCTTTACTGCATATTTGTAGTCATCTGTTCGATACGGAATAAAACAATATTGCATCGTATTAATTTGCAACGTCGCTTTCTGTTGCGGATAATATTTTACGATAAGCGGACGATGCCGCAATATCGGCGGCCTTTAATGCTACCGAGTCGCGTTTCAGAGAAAAATCAACCGCATTGCGATTTGTGGCAAGCCGACGCACAGTTTCCGCTTCAAGAGTGCGGCGCAGTTGCTGCTCGTAACGTTTAATTAACGCTTTTCTGTCTTTTCGCAACGATTTTTCGAGAGCATCAAATTTAGCCATTACAGAATACGGTACTTTTTCGTTTTCAGCCGCTTTTCGCGCGACGGCAAGCGATTCTAATGAGTTAGATTTGAAATTGCCGTGTTCATCAAGCCATTTAGAAAATTCTTTGACGATAGAGCCGTTTTGCATCATTTCCGGGAATGTTGCAAAAGGTGCGGCATAATCATTGGCAAAACGAAATATTACGTTGTTTTCTATGAGTTGTCGCAAAAAATACGATTGCACTTCGGTATTTGCTGTGCTATCCGGCGCAATGCCATGAGATTCTTGCACGGCACGCCCCGCTTTCGTGTAAAATACTCGCCCGCTGTCGGTTTGGTCGCGAAGTCCGACGCGTCTTTTGGCAAAATCTATCGCTTGTATACATCTTCCCGACGGCGTATAATATTTTGCCGTCGTTATTTTAAGGCTTGTATTATGAGGTAACGGAAAAACGTTTTGCACCAATCCTTTGCCGAAAGAGCGTTCGCCGACTATTACACCGCGGTCAAGGTCTTGAATCGCCCCGGCCACTACTTCCGATGCGCTTGCGCTTGCGCCGTTAATAAGCACTACCAACGGCAACGCAGGCTCACTTGGCGTTATTTTTGATATGTAAATTTTTCGGTTCGTTGTGTCGCGCCCGCGAGTAGTTACTATTCTACTGCCGGTCGGAACAAAAATTTCGCATACTTCGACGGCCGATTCCAATAGTCCGCCCGGATTATCGCGCAAATCAAGCACAAGGCCTTTCAGTTGCCGCCCTACTTGCAATTCACCCAAAGCCGAGCGCACTTCCTCCGAAGCACGACGCGAGAATCGCTCCAATTTAATATATCCGACATCGTTCGGCAAAATACCGGAATAACTGACATTCGTTATGCGTATGACCTGGCGAGTCAGTATCATTGTCAGAGTGTCGTTTTCACCACGCAATAACGTAATATGCGCTTTGCTGCCGGCCTCGCCTCGCGAGTATTTGCGCAATCCGCCGGAACCTGCATAAAGCGTAAACGAAGAGTCAATACGCAATATCCTGTCGCCTATTCGCACTCCGTTCTGCTGCGCCGAATATCCGTCGTAAATACCGGTAATTGTCATCATACTGTCGCGTATTCCGGCCGTAATGCCGAATCCCGTGTATGAACCGCTCGTCAGTGCGTCAATATCGTCGGCTTCGCCGTCGCCCATAAAAACAGTATATGGATCCAGCTCGGCAAGCATTTTATTTATACCGCCCCTGACGAATTCTTCGGGGTCAAGCTCATCTACATACTTTTCCGAAACTTCGCGAAAAAGTGAGCCGAAGATTTCGAGCGATTTGTTAATTTTGAAGTATAATGAGTCGTTCCAGCCTATATAAAAACCGACTGCAAACAAACTTGTTGCAGCTATGGGAGCGATAACGCGCCAACGCTTCATGACTTATTTTCGGAATAATTCGAGGGGTCGATAAGGGAAATGCCCAATACGGCAACGTCGTTCCGCATTGAATAAATATGTGCAAACACGTACCGTACCGATAATAACGCTTATAGTACAATTTTATTACAAAGCTGTTCGGATATAACCGCTTGCAATTCACAGTCCATCGTTGTTCATCTCAAAAAAGGAGAAGTATGTCTTTGCTCTTACAGTCGTTTTACAGCCGTTCTTTAATAATAATTACAACTTTATCGGCAGTCTTACTGGCCGGATGCTTTACACTCGACGATGGACGGCAGCAAGAAGGCGAGCCTGCAACAGCAGCCGACGCACCCGCACCCACAGGCTATACGCCACTATTTATCCGTTCCACACGCCCGGTAGCCGAAGCCGTAGGGAAACCGAAAATTCTATTGCAAAGCGTAGATGTCAGCAAACCGGATAAAATAAAGTTTTACCTGCATATTACAGATATCTCCTATTCTTATTTAACGGGTGCAAAAAGTTCTTCGTTGTGGTGTCTTACGCGGGAAACATTCAACGATGCAAGCAAAAATGTAAAAACGACGGTTCGCGAAACGACAATAGGCGACAATATTCCGCATGCGATAGCCTTGGTAATGGACCATAGCGGCTCAATGGGCGAAGAGCGTGCATTGGCTATTCAAGATGCAGCCGACCGTATTATAGGGTTGAAAAAATCCGAAGATGCACTTACACTGATTAAATACGACGACAATATTCGCGTGGAGTCTTATCTTTCCGCCGACCCGTCGGAGCTTCGCTCGCGCCTGCGCAAAGACGGGTTAATCGGTATGGGAGGATATACAGCCATTATTGACGGCATAGCTGCCGGAATGGACCAAATATCGAGCGCAAATAACTATAAGCGCAAAGCCGTAGTAATATTTACCGACGGTATGGATAACAGCTCCACAAAAAATCGGGATTCACTTGTGGCCGTCGCCAAACGCCTGAATATCGCAATTTGTGCCGTTGATTTCGGCTACGGCGTTAATGATAATTTCCTGCAAAAAATCGCCGAAGAAACAGGCGGCGCATACAACAGAATTTACTCTACCGCTGATTTTAACGCAGTTTTCGAGGATATGTATCAAAGACTGCGAAACTATTACGTTATGGAATATTCGCCTAACGAATACGGCAAGCACAGTTTTACCGTAAAAATCTGCCTGCCGACGGGCGAGGATTCGGTTACCGTGGATTTCGATAATACACCCGATGTCGGCTCTATTGCTTTGCTTAATATCTATTTCGACAGCGATAAAGCAATGCTGAAATCCGAGTCCAAGCCTGCACTCGACAATATTTCCACTCTAATGAAAATTTTGCCGGCCATGGCTATAGAGGTGCGCGGACATACAGACTCGACTAATCGCACAAAAGACAAAGACTATAATCTGAAACTTTCGCAGAAACGCGCAGATGCCGTAAAAGAATATCTCGTAAAAGCCGGATTTGCCGGCGATAGAATTAAAGCCGTAGGGTTTGGCGATTCTATGCCCGTAGACGACAACGGAACGGAAGAAGGCCGCGCCCGCAATCGCCGCACCGAGTTCATTATCACGAAAAAATGATGCTTATCGGTCAAGTTTTTGACCTAACGGTATAACGGCACAACACAAACAGAAGCAAAAAGCCGACTACGCAATGTAATCGGCTTTTTTTATGCTTAAACTTACCGAAGTTCTATCGTTTCAACTTAATTCCACGAGTTCCGGCAAACTGATGCTTTGAATTGACTGCTCTAAAGAATGAAGCGTTTCACAGAATTTTTTGCGATATTGCTCACTTTCTCTAACCATCTGTTGGGTAAGCGACTTGTAATATTCCACTCCTTCGAGAAGATTGGATTTGAACGCTTCCATAGATTTGAGCTTTCGCTCGGTAGCCGAATCTATATTCTTGACTATATCGTTTTTCAGATAGTCAATGTACAGTTTCAGTTCGTTCAGGAACATATTCGGACGAGGCAGAGAATTAAGTATGTTTTTTCTGCCGTAAATATGGTCTACAATATCGGCAAGCGAAAATTCACCGGAGAAAAATGCAAGATTCGGACCCGGACAAATACTCACGGCTTTTAATTTATGCGGCGGCGGCAACTCTTTTTTTAGATATGCAGCCGCTTCCAAGCCATGGCAAAGACATTCTTTCGACGTTACAATGTCAATTTCTTCCTTCAATTTTTCGGGAGGAAGCGACATGGACTCCAACTGTTTAATTTTCAAGTTCTGGTATTCGCGCGATGCCGTGCATATAGGCTTTTCCGTAAATTCGGTGTTGAAAGTCAAATGCTTATTGTAGCACGGGCTGCCCGGCCTGTTTTTTTCTATTCTTTGCAAACGGTCTTTTTCGCCCGAACTTTTTTTGAAATTGTTGAAAGGAACGCCGAGAGGCGACGATAAATAACTTAAATAATAATCTTCCGGTTGCGCCGTTGCAAGGTCGCGAAGCGTGTCGCGGTCTAAATTGGTAACTTCCGGAGCCAACAGAAAAGGACTGCCCCATCCTGTTCCGTCCAAGCGATAATATTCAAGCAAGAAGTAATTTTCATTTGCCGTACCTATTCCGCCCTGTACGGTTACTTTTGATTCCGGGCACTTTTCGAAAATATTTTTTCCTTTTTGCCGCAAGGCATTATTGCAAATTTCAAAAAGTTCGTCGGCAAGGCTTTCGCGTTTCATTTTGAACTCTTCCAATGCCGGCCCAAGCAAATAACCGTCGGTAGCGAAAGCGTGCCCGCCGCAATTCAGCCCGGATTCTATTCTGAACTCGGAAACCCACAGCCCTTTCTTGGCCAAAAATTTCCCTTGTATGTATGCGGAACGATAATCGCTTACTTTCAAGATGATTTTTTTATTCAGCATACCGTTTTCCTGCGGAAAGAAATCGGCGAACGACTCGCAATAGGAGAATAATCGCGGATTCATTCCCGCCGAGAAAACAATAGACGAGTGCAACCGGCTTTGTGCATAACCGCGCAATGCGGCCATGGCATCGTTGTATTCGGCGGGCAAAGGTTCGTCGTCTGCGGAGTAATTGGTTTTATCGCATTTGGTCATGATATTCGCATCAATGGAGCCTGCGACAATTTTAGAGCGAAGAATTTCTTGTAAAGCGTATTTTTCCGTGCCGTCTTCCATAGACTGCATACGCTCGAACAGAATTTTTTCACGCGAAGAATCCGGCAACATCTCGAAATACTTAACAATATCTTTTCCTTTCTCGAACGGCTCCGATTTTATGGTTTCCATCTGCTTTTGCAGTATTCTTTCGAGCAGGTTAAGATATTCGGATATTCTTCGCGCCCTGTAATCCGGGTCTTTTTGCGTAATCGGGACGTAAGGCTCACCCTCTTGATTACAATAGAATTTTCTCATTCCCTCTGCCACTCCGTCCTCTACTATTGAAACTACGGAGGATATGCCGAAGCGGGCTACTTTCAGCGGAGCGTCAATCGTGTATGAAATGCCCATAACAGGAATGTGGAAAAGATGCGGTAACGAGGTATTGGTCTGTTCGATATATTGTATTGTACTATTCATACAGTTTTTATTTTTCGATATTTTAGGGCAAAATGTTGCGAGAAAATGCGTTGTTGCGCTTCTTACAAATCGTTTTTTAGTCACAATTTATGTGCTTAATCAAGTTCACTTTGTTTTGATAATATCGAAAAGCTCTTCGAGGTTCGGTGTCAGAATGATTTCCGTGCGCCTGTTTTTAGCGCGAATTTCGGGAGAATCGCCCTGCTCTACGGGAAAATACTCACCGCGGCCAGATGCAATTATCCGCTTGGGGTCTACGCCTTCCTGCGTAAGTGTGCGCGTAACTTCGGTGGAGCGCAAAACGCTTAAATCCCAATTATCTTGGAAGCGTCCGCCCTTGCTTACAACCGGCGCAATATCGGTATGACCTTCCACTACTATCGAAATATCCGGTTGCGTATTCAATACCGTTGCCAATTCTTTCAGTGCTTCTTTGCCGCGTTTGTCAATTTCGACACTTCCGATATTGAATAACAATTGGTTTGAGAGTGAAACATAAACCTTGCCGTTGCGAATATCAATTGACAGCCCGCTTTCCTTAAAGCCGAGCAATGCCTGCGTAAGCCTGTCGTGCAATGCAGTAATAGCCGAATCTCGTGCGCGCAATTTGGACTCCACTTCATGCAAGCGTTGCTCGCGCGCTTCGAGGTCTTTGCGGGTTTGCTCCAATTCGGCGAGCAAGCCTTTCATTTCTTCTGTGCTGTTCGCTTTCATTCGGTCGTAAGTTTCCTGCAATATCCTCATCTTGTCGTTCAGGTCTTCAAGCGTATAATCACGATTTTTAACCCAGCCTTTCAGCTCGTCAATTTGCTTATGCAGGTCTTTTACAACGACTTGAAGCGAATCACGTGATTTCACTACAGCAAGATATTGCTCTTCGGGTATGCCGCAAGCCGTAAGAGTTATTGCAGCTACCGCAAACGCTTTTACGTAGATATTCATATTATACTTTGTTCCATTCGCATAAAATTCGCGCTTAAATTAGCATTTAATCGCGTTATTCAGTCTAAACTTGCCGTTTCCGCTATTTTTGCGGTACGCCTTTAGTTGTCGCAATGGTACGCAAGGCCAGCGGTAAAGCGTCAAGAATATGATTAACCGGTACAATAGACATACCTTCTTTAATCACGGAACTTATTTCCGACAGGTCTTTTTGATTTTCAGACGGAATCAGCACTATGGTTACTCCTACACGCTTGGCGGCAAGCAATTTTTCGTTCAGTCCGCCTATAGGCAATATATTGCCGCGCAACGTTATCTCGCCCGTCATGGCTACGTCGCCGCGAATAGGCTCGCCCGTGGCCGCCGAAATTAAGGCTATCGTCATTGTAATTCCGGCAGATGGTCCGTCCTTGGGAATGGCTCCCTCGGGCACATGAATATGTATTTCTTTTCCCTTGGCGAAGTCCTCCGGAACGCCCAAATCGTACCAGCGCGAACGCACATACGACAATGCAGCCGTGGCCGATTCTTTCATAACATCGCCTAATTTTCCCGTCAGTGTCAGTTTTTCCGCTCCGGGCATAATTGTAACCTCTACCGGCAAAGTATCGCCGCCCATGCTTGTCCAGGCCAAACCGCGCGCCACACCGACTTTATCGTCCAATTCGTCGGCTTTCGGTCTGAAAGGAGCAATTTTAAGCAGATGTTCCACAGTTTCTTCATTAACAATAAGAGGCTTTTGTTTCTTTGTCTTTTTTGCAGGTTTTGCATCTGTCGCGGCGGCTTCATCGCGTTTCAAGACTATATCTTTAGCTATTTTCCGCAATACGGAAGCGATTTGACGATCCAAATTGCGAACGCCGGCCTCGCGGGTGTACTCACGGATAATTTTCATCACAGCTGCACTGTCAAATTTAATATTGTACGCTTCAAGACCGTTTTCTTTAAGAGCCTTAGGTATTAAATGGCGCCTGGCTATCTCGGCTTTGTCATGCTCCAAATAGCTCGAGATCTCAATAACTTCCATACGGTCGAGCAACGGTGCGGGGATATCGTATTTTACATTGGCCGTAGTGATAAACAATGTATGTGAAAGGTCGTAATCTACTTCAAGGTAATGGTCGTTGAATGTTGAATTTTGCTCGGGGTCAAGTACTTCGAGCAGAGCTGACGACGGGTCGCCGCGAAAGTCCATGCTCATTTTATCGACTTCATCGAGAAGAATTACCGGATTTATCGTTCCGGCTTTTTTCATTGATTGAATAATTTTGCCCGGTAAAGCGCCGATATAAGTGCGGCGGTGCCCACGTATTTCGGCTTCGTCGCGCACGCCGCCCAATGAAATTCGCGTAAATTTACGGTTAAGAGCACGCGCTATCGAACGCCCGAGAGAAGTTTTGCCGACTCCCGGAGGGCCCACAAAACAAAGAATTTGTCCGCGTAATGAGCCTACCAAATTAAGAACGGAAATATACTCCAAAATCCGCTCTTTTGGCTTTTCGAGGTCGTAATGGTCTTCGTCCAATATCTGCCGCACATGTGCAACACTCATATTGTCTTCGGACTTAACCGCCCATGGCAATGCCGTCAAAGTTTCCAAATATGTTCGGATAACGCTGTACTCCGGCGACATTGGCGGCGTTTTTTTCAATTTTTCAAACTCCTCCATAGCCTTTGTCAGAGCACTTTCGTGCATTCCGGAATTGTCAATTGCTTGCTTCAAAGCGGCAAGCTCGGGATTGGCCTCGTCGTCGTCGTCGTCCAATTCTTTTTGCAGAGCACGAATCTGCTCTTGAATAAAGTATTTTCTTTGCGTTCTATGTATAGATTCTTGTACCTTTTCGTCTAATTCATCTTCTATTTTGAACATTTCAAGTTCGGACGAAAGCAGATAAATCAACTCGAAATATTGCTCGGCAATCGCTGTCTTATTGAGAATTTTTTGTTTCGTTTCCACCTTCTGCTTGATATTGGCGGCGGCATAATACAATTTGCGCAACGGGTCGTTGATATTCTCGAAAGCCGGTATGATTTCCGGCGGAAGGTCGTCGCTTTCTTTCACGTAGCGTGTGAACAGCTCCGATGCCTTGCGTATTTTTGCTTGCAAGTCCGTGTCCGACTCGTCGAAAATCTGTGCAACGGGAGCAATTTTCACTTCCAAGCAGTCTTTTTTGCGAGTAGGAGCTATAATCTCCGCTTGCACTACACCTTCTACCAAAACTTTCAGCAGATTGTTCGGCAGGCGCAGTACTTGCAGAATTTTAGCGGCCGTACCGAAAGAATATAAATCATTAACCGTAGGGTCTTCCGTAGCCGCATCTTTTTGAGCGGCAACCATTATGAATTTATCGCGATCCATTGCGTCGGAAACTGCTTTCAGAGAACTCGGACGGCCGATAAGAATCGGAAAAATCATATTTGGGTAAATTACAACATCGCGCAAAGGCAAAACCGTCAGTTTCTGAGGTAATGCGGCGTTGTCAACTTCCGGACTGTTCGCAAGCGAGAAATTTGTTTTTTTACGAGGCATAAATGGAACGTTTGGGAAAAATCATGGCAAGATTATGCGTTGCATGTATTGACGGCTGTAAGCCGTTAAAATTTTTATACCGGAAATAGAATAGCATAAGTATTGGAAACGGTAGAAGTAAATTAAAAATATAAGTGCTCGGAATTTTATCGAAAAGACAATGAAAACAGCCTGAATCGGACATTCACGTAATAGTATCGGACAAACAAAGTCACACTCAAGATTTCCCGCATATTTGTACTTTTGCGACAAAAGACGTTCAGTTAAAGCCGCTTTCGCTATGAATCAGCCTGTGCCTATTCTGTATTTCAGCCATTTCCCGCATCTGCGGATGGACGGCCAAAAGAGCTTACTCACGCTTATTGACCAACTTGACCGCTCAAAATACCGCCCGCTGGCATTGACTACGGTACACGGCGAACTTAGCGAGGCTCTCGAGCAGCGCGATTGTCCGGTTTTTATATCCCGCTTGCCCGAAGCAAAACGCACATATTTTTGGCAACCGTGGCTGGCCGAGTCAAAAGATTTCTTTGCGGCAGCAGACGCTGTGCGGCAAATTGCTCTCGATTGCGGTGCGAAAATTCTGCATTGCGACGAAGAAAGCGATGCCGTACTATGCGGCGCGGTGCGGCACGGAACTACGCTGAAAACCGTATATCACGTTCGCCTGACAAATCCCAGTAAATTAGACCGGCGAATAGAACCGGCCGTAGACAGATTTATCGGCGTATCCGAAGCCACAAGACGGCGTTGGTCGCTAAGGGCTTTGCAACGCTACAGCGTTGTAGCCGACGGGCTTGACTGTGATTTGTTTGCGCCGCACGCTGATAAGAACCAAGCTAAACGCAAACTTGAACTGCCCGAAAATAAGTTTATTGCTCTATTCGTAGGACAAATCAAAGCAGGCAAAGGAATTTTCGATTTGATTAACGCTTTCGGCTTATTAAAACGCGGTTTATCGTCCGAAAGAATGCCTCTGTTGCTTATTGCAGGCTCGCCTCTTGACGATTCAATTCTGCCCGAAATTGAAGCACGTACAGCAAAAAATGATTGTGGCGATGCTGTGCGTATTATCGGACGAAGATATGATATTGAAAATTGGATGCAGGCAGCTGATGTCATTGCTTTGCCATCGCACGAAGGCACGGAAGGATTACCTCGCGTATTATTCGAGGGAATGGCCTGTGGTGCAGTAGCTCTCGGAACAGATGTTTCCGGAGTGCGCGAAGCCATACCGCCCGGCACCGGTTTGCTTGTGCCCGAACATTCGCCCGAAGCAATAGCCGAAGTACTGAAAAAACTGATGAATGAGCCGAATTATACCGAACAATTGAGAAAAGCCGGCATAGAAAGCGCAAGGCTTCGCTTTGACAGCCGCGCTTCGGCAAGTGCCGTAGAAAAAGTTTACGAAAGTCTGCTTGAAAAATAGTCTAAAAAATTGCTTGTTATTTTTCGGCTTTTTACCTATCTGAAAAAACAAACTCATTTGCATAAAAAAAGCCTGCAGAATTTGCAGGCTTTTTTATGAGCCAACTGCCGGATTTGAACCGGCGACCTATTCATTACGAATGAATTGCTCTACCAGCTGAGCTAAGTTGGCGATTTCAGAGATGCAAAAATACTACTTTGTTTTGACTTATACAACCGTTTTTTTTTTTTGCTCATGCGCCGAGCCGCCGCTGTAATAATCGCCTCGCCGGAAAAAACGCTTAACGGTACGACGCAATCTATGCGGAACGAGCGAAAATATCTTGCTGCGCAATAGTTTAAGTTTCCATATAATCTCGCCGCCAAGCGAAGCGACCGGACGGCTTGACAGGTCAACTTTTACACCTAAACGTCGAAGTTTTCTTAAGGCCGAACGCTCCCAGACACGTTTCACTATAGAGTTTATTATCGGGAAAGTGTTTCTAACGGCCGAATAGAAATCGGGATAAGCATCACTACGAATCGAGCCATGAGTTTCAAATTCCCAAGCGTTTTCACCCGATTTCAGCAGAGCGAGCAAAACGTCTTTTTTCCATAGTGCCGCCACAACCGAAGCGCGATATACCGCACCTTCCGACGCAACTCCCACATTCGGCGCGATTATCTTGTCGGGCGGCGTGGAAGGATTGAACCGCATATAATTTACGGAACGTTCGAGCGACCAATTCAAAAGTTCTTCGAACGATTTTGCATTGACGTAATCCGTAAGCAACAAATCCTCCAAAAGTAACAGAATGTACTCCTCCTCGATGCGAAGCAATGCAGCCGCCAAATTATCCGACCATGATACATCTTCGCCAACCCCGATAATTTCTACGCCTTCGTAATACGGCTCCAGAAAATTCGTAAGCAAATATGTTTTTTCAAGCGGATTATCCGGCCAAAATTTGCGGTAAAGCGAGAAAAATATCGGCCAAATGTCCGAGTAATTATCGCAACTTACCACAAGTGCAGCCACGTTTCTAAAACGCCCTTTGCAATGTTCGAGATGTGTCACGGACAATACCTCTCGACAAATTCGCACAAAACAGATTCGTCTGCCTCCCAATTATATTTTTCACGTGCCCAATGCTTACCGTTTTCCGACATTGTCTGCAAATCGCTTTTTAAAAGATGCTTTATCCCTTCCGCCACAGATTCCGGCGTTGTGCAATCCCACGAAATTCCTGCTTTTGTTTCCTCGATTATTCTCGCCAGAGTAGTTGCTTTTGAAGCAAACAGAGGTCGTCCGGCTGCCATATAATCGAACACTTTATTGGAAATCGTATTATTTATGAATTCATCGGGAATATAAGGAACTATGCCTATTGCAGAGCGTTCTATCAATTTAGGGAGGTCGTATAATTTATATTCACCGGCCGAAAACACGCAAATATCCTCTATTTTTTCGTCTTGTGCAACGCGCTTTACTTCCGGCAAAGATTCTCCTCCGCCATGTATTTCCACACGTATACCGTCGTGCGCTTTCGACGCTAACGCAAAACCGCGCAGAAAAACGTCCAGATTGCGTTGGGCAGTACAATAACCGTGATGGCCGAACACAATTTCTCCGGAAAAATTATTGGTCATACCTGCATAATCCGAATAATCGGGCGTGTTATGCACAACCACAATTTGCTCACTCGGCAGTCCGTATTGTTTGTTCAGCCGATCAACTTGTTCTTGGCATACCACGATAATTCCGTCGGCCGATGTAACGCACATTTTCTCGACTGCATCGGGAATACGCAGTGTTTTGGTAGCAAGTCGTCCTGCAAACGATCCTTGATATTTTTTCCAGCCGCGCATAGCTGCCGGATAATTTTCGGCCATATCGACCAGCAACGGAACGTCGAATTTTCGTGCAACCGCCGCCGTGCCGTCGGCAATCAACATTTCACGCACAATAATGCAATCAGGACGAAATTCGGTTGCAATGCGGCGTATTGCATTGCGCCATAAGGGATTGAACGGCAAAGCCGTAAAATAAGCCGACGGCCTCTCGAATCCGGCACGAATTACCGTATAGCCCTGATATTCTTCGCGCTCTGCCAAGCCCGGCGACCACCGCGTAAGGGCGGTTACACGATGCCCGGCACGAACAAGCGAACGGCATATTTTCTCGGCACGAACCTCGTCGGGTAGTCTGATATGTTGCACATAAAGTATCGTAGCCATAACGTAATACGTCGCACAGAAAACTTAGAAAAAGCGTTTTTTTCGATATTCGCAACGCGAAATTTCGCCGTACAGACTGCCTTATATATTGACGGCAAGCCATTTTTTACGATAAAGATTTACAAGTGCTATAACCATAAACAGCGCGTATCCCGTTACTATTCCCACCCAAATCCCTTGTTGATTCAGAGGCGTAAATTTTGCCAAAATAAAGCAGGCCGGCAATTGCAAAAAAAGTAGCGAACCGGCTACAATAGCCATGCTGCGAAACGCCGCGCCGGCACCGCTTATGACGCGAGTAGTAGTCAAAGCCACGGCAAAAAATAAATATCCGAACGTTACGATATGCAAGTATGACACTGTTTCACTTATTACTGCGGCATCTTGCGTAAATAATTCGGCAAATTTCTCGCTAAACGAAAATGCGCAAACCCCTAAAAATGCGATAACGACTATCAATTGTCGCAATGCCGCACGATGAAAAATCCATATACGTTCGGGTTGCTTTGCGCCGAGGTTTTGTCCGGTGGCAATTTCTAATGCGACTCCCGTAGCAAAAACCGACATAAATACGAATAGATCAACCTTGAGTCCAAGCGTATAGGCGGCTATCACCGGAGTGCCGAACGAAGCGGCAAGTCCGAATAAAGAAATGCGCGTCGCGCTTACCGAGAACATTTGCAGAGAAGCCGGAACAGCTTGTTTAACAATGCGCCACAGCAAAGAAAAATCTATTTTTAGTTTATCCCGAATTATTCGAACATCCGATTTTCCGCTGAACATTACCCACAACGAAATAACCGCACCCATAATTTGCGCCACGGCAGTAGCAATGCCCGCACCTTGAATACCAAGTTCGGGAACTGGCCCCAAGCCGAATATTAATATAGGAGCAAGTATGGCGTTAATAATCGTTGTTGTGAAAAGAATGGTCATCGGAAGTACGGAATTACCCGACGAACGAACAATGGCATTAACAAGAAATGTGATAAAATTACCCGGTATACCAAATACCAATGCAGACATATAGATATAGGCAAGTTTTTCAACCGCGGGGTCTTTGGCTAAATGCGGCAGAATATACGGCAAAAGATAATACAAAGCTGTTGCAAGCATTGTTGACAGCAGTGCCATTGCCAATAAGGATTGTGTAGCAACGTAATCAGCCGCCTGACGATTGCCCTCCCCAATGCGCCGCGCCAAGATGATACCCGTTCCAATCGCAAATCCGCCTCCGAAATTAAAGACAAAAAAACCGAGCTGCTCGCTGATTCCGATAGCCGCTATAGCCTCTTTACCTATATGACTTACAAAGTAGGTGTCGATAAGCGAGTATAGCATATTCACCAAAAAACTGAATGCAAGCGGCAGGGTAAAATACAACAATGATTTCTGTGCGGGACCGCTCAGCAAATCCGAACGGCTGAAATATGGCGGTTTTTGTGATATGGAATGTGAAACTTTTGTTTCGTTGCGATGTTTAGTATTCATTGATTGTCAGGGTTGTCGTCCCAACTTCGACGTTCCGTAACTTTTTCCGCAGATTATTTAGGAATAAAAGCCGACGGTAAAAAGCCAAGTTTCGTAATTTGCGTATGAAATTATAGTATTTATCTGCAAAAATACCGCATTTCTCCCGTTATGCCGGAAGTAATTTACGCCGTTGCGGCCGCTTTATTCATAGTTCGCATAATTTTACTGAGCGTAGGTGCGCACCGCGAACGCAACCGACGGATTGCACCGCCGTACCGTTTCCGTCCGTTTGTCAGCGTAATAATACCGGCAAGAAACGAAGAGTTGCGCATAGCACAATGCCTGCTCTCAATAGCACGCTCGGACTATCCACCCGACCGTTACGAGATTATAGCCGTAGACGACCGATCCGAAGACAGAACAAGCGCGATACTGCGCGAATGTGCAGTTTCTATTCCCAATTTGCGAATTGTTACTTTAACTGAACCCCGCCCCGAAAGGAACCTGCGCGGCAAACCGGGTGCTCTCGATGCCGGAATTTCTGCCTCAACAGGCGAAATTATTCTTATGACCGACGCTGATTGTATTGTTCCGTCCGGTTGGATTGCTGCAATCGCTGCCCAATTCGACAATTCCCGCGTAGGCCTAACGGCATCTTTTACCGAAATCCGCCCCGGCAATATATTCGAATCAATGCAAGCGATTGAATGGACTTTAACTCATTCTATGGCATTGGCAGGCGTAGGGCTTCGGCAGCCGCTCGGCTGTTTCGGGAATAATTTGGCAGTACGACGCTCTGTTTACGAGGCTTTAGGAGGATTTGCCGGTATACGCTTTTCGGTAACGGAAGACTTGGCATTATTGCAAGCCGTATTTGCAGCCGGGCATGAAATTCGCTATGTGTGCCATAAAAACGCTGCCGTGGAAACCGCTCCCTGCACAACATTCGGCGAATATATTCGGCAACATCATCGGTGGGCACGCGGCGGGCTCGGACTAGGCTGGCGCGCTACGGTTTTTATCATACTCTCGGCTACGCTCGCCGTATCGTTAGCCGTCGCTGTTTATTCGGAGCATTACGCATTGTTGCCCTTAATAGTCGCTATTCGCGCAATTGGCGATAACACAATAATTTACCCTTCGCTACGTGCGCTAAATCGCACCGACCTTTATTTTTCGTCCGTGTATTCGGTATTGTTCCTTATGGCATTGGAAATGTTTATACCTATTCTTGCGCTTATTCCTTCTGTACGCTGGAAAGGTCAAATATTCCGCTGATTTTTTTGCAATGTAATTTACTGCAATACGCCTAATATACCGTAATTGAACTGTGCGCCGAGTGCAAAAGTCCATATTCGCCAGCCTGCGGTTCCCGACGTGGCAAAGACAGGCACCCCCATTGAGATAAACGGTGTTGCATATAATCCGCGCCCAAGTTCGGCATCGTAACCGATACGCAAAGCAGGGCGCAACGACAGTGCAGATATATTATCGGCTTGACTTTCACCGTAAGAAATAGCCATGGCAAATTCTTCGGGTGCGATAACGCTTTCCGTCTGTTCGAGCCGTTTGCCGACTGTAATTCCCGCCGCAATAGATACGCCTACGTGCAAATGCGTTCCGCCGACAAGCCATTTGCCGTAAACTTCGGCCGAAATTGACGAAAGCGAGACAGCAAGCGCAAATTCCCGACGAAGCTCGTAAATTTCACCGTGTAATTTGAACGGTACGGGTGCGGCGGCTGAAGTAAATTTTCCGTAATTGCGCGAAAACTCCAATCGGGCACCAATGGCCGCTTGTCCGCTGTGCCAATGCTCGCCCGAAGCAAAAACCGAGAAGCCCGCCCCGCTTCCGTAGCGATAATCGCCACATTGCAAATCTTCTCCTATTTCTCCGAAATTCGTGGCCGAGTGCAGACTTTCCAAAAAAGACGCACCGCCGCCCACAAACGTTCCGGGAACGTCGAACGGTAAACGCACCGAGTACTGCCAATCGAACATTTGCCCGTAAGCAGCGGAAAATGAAGCAAATGCAACGGCAATAACCGTTGCATATCGTAAAATGCGACAATTTAGTAGCGATGTTTCGGTAACAATCGAAATTTGCAAACTATTACTGCACATTAAGGTTTGTTTTACAACGGATTTGCGCTTTTCAATTTGAGTCTATGGATTTTGAAGGCTGATTTCAGCGTAAAAGCGGCAATGCACGGTAAAAATACACAATAAATCAAGTTATTGCGATGCACTGTCAGATTCCGCCTTCTGTTGTTTGGCGCGTTGCTCGGCAAGGCGTTTCTGACGGCGAAGTTTATTGTAATTTATGGATTCGGAAAGTCTGACCCCGTCGCGTATAATGCCGCGCGCCCGCAATGTATCTTCCGCAGTAAGATAACGTTTGTAAGGTCGCAGACTTCCACGTGCATCTTTTGGGATTTGCGATATCGGAATAAGTGCTTCCTCAACGGCCATTGGCTCTGCCGGCAAATCAATTACGGGATTATTCGTGTACACTTCACGCCACGGCCCGCCGTATTTGCGCGTGTAGTCGAACATTCCAAGAATAATTACGGGAGTTCCGGTCATCGCCACCATCTGTCCGTTAGTATCTTTTGCCGCACCTTTGCCCCACCTAAAAAGCCATTCGGCATCGGCCATGAATTGGCGGGCGCAGGAATGTGATACAGGTCTGCCGGGCATATCGAATTGGTGAAAAGCCGAACCTGCGTTCAGATGAAAATTCCAAGTGAAAGGCAACATCCAAGAAGAATCCAGTGAGGAACGGCGCAATCTTTGCCTCCAATTCAGCGCGTAACGACCCGGGAATGTAGGCTTGCGCTCGGACCCGGTATTTACTGCGGCAAATCGAACCAATCGTCCGGAATCGTAGCAAGCATAGCTCTGAAACGGATTGGAAAGTATGATGAGTTTGGGAATATTATACGCACCTTGATAAATACGCGGAAAAACAGAGTATGCTCGGAGATCCTTGACTATAGTATCGGGCATCATCACGGTATCTCCTTTGCGAAAATACTGTATATCCTTGCGATTGATTGTAGTTATGGCACGATAATTATCCGCCGCCGCCTCGCTTTTGGCAAATTTACGACGAAATTCGGCTACGTCTTCCGAAGTAGCCAGAACTATTTTTATAAAATTTACGGTAGGAAGCGAATCGAGATCCGGCCATGCTTCCGGCAACTTAGGCATTGTGTCGCGCAACACTTTTGCTTTTGTTACAAAGCGAACATCGTCGCTGTTTCCGCAACCGTCGAACACGGCAACAGCAACAAAGCCAATAGCTATAATGGCATAAATTCTAAACATGGATTAAAGATCTTTCAAGTGAAATTTCGGCATCATGTCTTGTGAGGCAACAATTTGATAGTGATAGAGAACACGCGGCTCAATGCGAACAATTTCTACGTTGGGCGGCGATGAAGGCTGCGGAATAATCATTCCGGTAGCATCATTTTTGAGTGCGGCATAGTCAATGCGCATTTTAAACGATTCGGGTGAAAGGCTTAATATAGCCTCCACACCGCCGCGAACGGTAATAGCTATGCGCCGAGGCGCGATGCTGTACAGAGAATCGGCCGGAGCATTTACAATCTCTACCGGTATGTCGTAAAATGTATGTTCGGCGGCTAATTGCACGTCGCCGGAAATCAGCACGGGCAATCGGGTGAACGAAATTTTATTTGCAAGCGAATCCTGTAATTTCAGCGAAACAGCAAAAGGGCCTACCGCATCGCGCAACTCGATGCGTTCGGTTTTCCAAATCGAAACAGATTTCAACAGCGAAGCATTACCGCGAATAGTAATGCTGTCGGGGCGTACTATAACACCGCCTACAATAGTGCAACCGTTTCGTGGGACAATTCGCGCCAGAGATTTAACGGCTACACGTTTTTCTACAATAGCTCCGGTAGCAATTCGGAATGATTCGGGCAAAATTTCGGTTACTTTATCCAAACTGACGGCCGGATGCAAACCCTGCAAAATATCGTTCTTGCTAACAATAAATTCGGCTGTTCCCAATGGCTTCGCGCTGTAATCAAGCAAGCATTGCGTTTCTGCGCCTACATAACGCAAATTCAGCAATTCCCAACCGGAAGCACGAATTTTAACTTGTATTACGTCGGGCAAATCACCCTCGGCGGCACGATCGACCGGTAGCGTAATATTTATCGGAAAAACTACAAGTGCTGTCATGCGAGTATTCAGCGTTGCATATACCCATAATGCAACGGCAAGAAACACCGCACCTATAATTGACTTTACCGAAACTTTTCGCCCCATGACAATACCGGACTCAACAAAAATACATAGTAAACAGACGCAATAATTGCGCCAAAATGCACAATTTATAGAAAATCATACACCTGCCGGCATTGACGGTGCTATGCCGTAAAAACTTGCAACCCGAATAAATATTAATGTGGCTTTTTGGGCAAACGAGATTTATCTGCCGCTTGTTTTAATGTGAATTTCCTGCTTAGGGTAGGGAATTTCTATATTATTTTTGCGGAAGGCTTCGTAAATAGCATAATTCAATTCGCTACGAAGTTGCCCGGGACGATTAAGGTATGTTTCGGTTGCGACTAAAAGAGAAAATTCCAATGCATTTTCGCTGAATTTATCGAACGAAACAGATGGTGCCGGATCCTTGCACACACCCGGATGCTCGTTGGCAACACCAAGTAAAACATTGGTAATGCGGCCGGGGTCGTCGTTACGGTCGGCACTTACGGAAATTTTGAACCAAACGGCTTTGCCCACGTGACTCCAATTGATGACTTTACTCGATATAAATTCAGAATTTGGAACTATAATGGCAAGGTTGTCGTTTGTTACTATGGTAGTGGCGCGAATAGCTATTTTTTGCACGATTCCGGTTAAGTTTCCCACTTCAACACGGTCGCCGATTTTAATCGGGCGCTCTACCATGATGATAATTCCGCTAACCAAATTATTTGTTACATTTTGCAGACCGAAACCTATTCCTACGCTCAAAAAGCCTAAAATAGCAGAAAGTGCAGTCAAATTCACACCCATTGTCTGCACAATGGCTATAAGCCCTATTGCCAAATAAATATAGCGAAATAAAGCGGCTAGGGAATATCTTACGCCGGAATCCACTTCGCGGTGAGCAAGTGCGCCGTCGGACAATATTTTGGCAAATTTGCGCGATGTGAAAAACAATGCCCACACTGCCAGCAAAATCACGGCTACTGTCTTTACGGTAAATTCAACTCCACCGAAAGTAAACAACGAAAAATGCCAGATATCGCGTATAAAACTCCAAGTATCGGCAAGAAAATCTCGAAAAAAAGCAACCATGAAGTGACTTGTAAAGAAAGAACTCTATAACACTTCGCGAACAATACGGTTTGTCAGAGTGCCGAGTGATTCTATTTCGCACTCAACTATATCGCCGGGTTTAATCCAAAGCGGAGGATTGAAAACTTTGCTGCCGTTGAGCTCAAGGAAGCAGCCGGTTCCGCAAGTTCCCGAACCTATAACATCACCCGGATAAAGCGTAACGCCGTAGCTGGCACGCTCTATTATTTGTGCAAAAGTCCATGTCATATCTTTCACATTTCCTCGCGAAACCTCCTGTCCGTTCAAGCGGCAGGTCATTTCGAGATTATAGGCGGCACCGTTTGGCGAGCGCGTAATACGCGGCTCAAGTTCATCAAGAGTAAGCAACCAAGGCCCAAGCGATGTAGCAAAATCTTTTCCTTTAGCCGGGCCGAGATTCAGCTTCATTTCTTTCATTTGCAGAGCACGTGCGCTCCAATCGTTCATTACCGTCAATCCGGCAATATAAGAGTCGGCTTCTGAAGCCGCTATATTTCGCCCTTGTTTACCGATGACAACCGCACATTCCAATTCAAAGTCCAATTGCTCTTCATGCAATGGCAGAACAGGAATATCGCCGGGACCATACACCGCTTGATGATTTGTAAAGTAGAATATAGGAATTTCATCAAATTCGGGTATCATCTCCACGCCTCGATTGCGTCGTGCGGCCTCTACGTGTTGCCTGAATGCATAGCCGTCTCGCATTGAAGCAGGGCGCGGAACAGGCGCGGCAAACGTAACTGTATCGGCAGTAATTATTGAACCTACAGGTATATTTTCCCTGTTTTCAAAGCAAAATGCAATTAATTTGCGTGCATCGCTCATTGCCGTTTCGCCGAGCCGCAGGAATGAAATAATGTCGTCCGGCAGCGACGGCAAAGCGCAACCGGCGGCGGCGGCGCAATTACGTGCGGCAAACTCAATATCCAGTATTTCGTTGTTAATAATGGCACCCAAGCGTTCTACCGAAGCAATCGGCCGGAAAGTAATAAGTTTCATAGTATTGTCAAGCGGAATTAATGTCTGAAATGTCTCATACCCGTAAATATCATGGCGATATTATGCTCATCGGCGGCTGCAATTACTTCTTCGTCGCGCACCGAACCGCCGGGCTGAATAACGGCCGTGGCACCAGCTTGAATAGTCTGCAACAGTCCGTCTGCAAACGGAAAAAACGCATCTGATGCAACTGCGCAGCCTTTTAAATCCAGTCCTGCATCTTCCGCTTTATCGCGGGCAATACGCGCCGAATCTATGCGTGAGGTCTGTCCCGCACCTATGGCAAGCGTTCTATCCGAATGTGCGTATACTATTGCATTGGATTTAATGTGCTTGGCTATTTTCCACGCGAAAGTCATGGCATCGTATTCTTCGGCGTTGGGCGCACGTTTGGTAACTACGCGCAAACCGCCTTTCGGCAATAATTCCGTGTCGTCGCTTTGCATTAACATTCCGCCCGCCACGCTGCGGAATACGAACGACTGTCCGTTTTTCAATGCATCATAGTCAATGGCAATCAAGCGGCGGTCTTTTTTCTTGCGCAACAAATTTAGTGCGCTATCTGTAAATGACGGTGCAATAAGAACTTCAGTAAACATCGAATGTACGCTTTCGGCAAATTCGGCATCTACTTCCCGCGTAAAAGCAAGTATGCCGCCGAAAGGTGACACTTTATCCGTTTGCATAGCCTTTTCGAAAGCATCGCCAAGCGAATAGCCTACTGCCACTCCGCATGGATTGGTATGCTTTACAATTACCACTGCCGTTTGCCCTGCAAACTCCAAGGCACATTTTGCGGCCGCGTCAATGTCGAGAATATTGTTGTACGAAAGCTCTTTGCCGTGTAATTGCCGATAAATTTTGCCGTAATCGCCGTAAAGTGCCGCAGATTGATGAGGATTTTCGCCGTAGCGCAATGATTGTTGCTTACGAAAAGGCATCGAAAGATTATCGGGAAAGTCCGATAATTCTTCTTGAAAATATTTGGCAATAAGAGCATCGTAACGCGCCGTGTGTGCGAATGCTTCGGCCGCAAGATTTCTGCGCAAATCTTCGGAAATACAGCCATTGTTTTCGTCGAGCTGTTTAAGAATATCACCGTATCGGGCTACATTCACGGCAATTACCGTCCAGCGGTAATTTTTTGCCGAAGCGCGAATCATAGCGGGGCCGCCTATGTCAATATTTTCGATAATTTCTTCGTCGGTTGCATTTTCGGACACAACGGTTTTTTCAAACGGATAGAGGTTAATCACGGCAAGGTCTATAGAATTGATGCCGTGTATGCTCATTTGGGCACGATGCTCGTCATTATCCAGAATGCCTAACAGCCCGCCGTGAATTGACGGATGCAACGTTTTGACACGCCCGTCCATAATTTCGGGAAAACCTGTTAAATCGCTTACGCGGCGCACCGGTATCCCTGCGTTTTCAAGCAATGCAGCTGTGCCGCCGGTCGAAATAATGTTAATTTGCCGCCGATGCAATTCGGCGGCAAATTCCGCTATTCCCGTTTTATCGGAAACGCTGATAATTGCGGTCTTTATCATATATTTATCAGGTGTCATAATCTAAATATTATCGTTTTTTTTACGATTTAACATGCTGTTTACGTGAAAAAACATCTCTACAGCCATTTGTGAAATTTATACCAATCAACGGTTTGTCGTATACCGTCCTCTATTGAAATTTTTTGCTTATACCCGAAGTCGCGGCGGGCTTTTGCGGTGGAGCATATCCAATAGCGGCGAGTAATATCGCGCCCTTTTTCAAAATTCAGCACGGGAGGTTTCTTTGAAAATTGACCGAGTCCGCCCACAATTCCGGCAATGCCGAACACCAAACTATGCGGCAAACGTGCTCTGACGGCAAATTTTTTACCCAATGCAATACGTGTTATTTCGCCAATTTGCTCCCACGCATAGAACTCGTCGGACGAGATAAAATACGTTTGACCGACGGCGGCAGGGCTTTCGGCAGCTTCAATGATGCCGCGCGCCAAATCAAGCCCGTTCACCAAACTGACGAGTTTTTTATCGAATCCTATCAAAGGCACAATGCCTTTTGCCACAGATTGAAAAAAAGTAAGAACTGCCGAGTCGCGCGGCCCGTACACCGCCGGCGGCCGCACTATCGTGGTCGGTATCTTTGAAGCGTAAGAATGAACAACTTCTTCGGCGGCAAGTTTGGTTCTGCCGTAGGTTGTAATCGGTCGGCAGGGCAATTCCTCTGTAACAGGCACATCTGCCGATGCCGCAGGGCCGCATACAGCAAGCGAACTGACGTGCAAGAAACGCTGTAAATTTGGGGAATAACGCTCCGCCGCTTCAAGTAAATTTCTCGTAGCGTCCCGATTGCCGCGCATAAATTCTTCGGCACTTTTAGCGGAAGTCAATCCGGCAACGTGCAAAATAATGTCGGCACCGCGTACTGCGTCAGCCAAAGTTTCGGGCAGGTCAAGCGAGCCTTCAACGCGATGAACTCGTTTTCTTTCCAGCCATTTCAAATTGCTTGTTTTTCGCGTAAGACAACGAACGTCATATCCTTTTTCAAGGAGCATATCCGCAACATGGCTGCCTATAAATCCGGTAGCACCGGTCAACAATACTTGCATAGAAATTCTTATTTTTCAGCGCGTTGCACTTCTGTTTTCAAGATGTTTGTTATTATCGTTATTCTTATCAACGCATCAAATCAAATATAGGCAGAGTAATAGTTCAGCTCTGTTAATCGTCCGTGCCGCCCTGCGGCGGACCGACTATACGTTCGTTTCCGGCAACATCTACCGTAGAATAATTGGCAATAATTTCGCCTGCGGCTATTCTGCGTAATTTCTTTTGCGACAATGTACGACGAACAGACGACAGCCGCTCAAAGAAATAAATACCGTTCAAATGGTCTATTTCATGTTGTATAACGCGGGCAAGCAATCCGTCGGCCTCTATTGCACGTTCTTTCATATCCACATCGCAGTATCTGACCTGCACAAATTCCGGTCTGACAACAACTTCACGAAATTGCGGCAGGCTAAGGCAACCTTCCTCCATATCAATTTCCTCGTCGGAATAATGCGTTATTATCGGATTTATCATAGCAAATTGCGGCGGCGCATTTCGCTCGTCCGTTTCCGATATATCAATGACTGCCACCGAAAGCGAGCGACCGACTTGATTGCTCGCAAGCCCGATGCCGTCGGCACTGTGCATCGTATCGAACATATCGGCGATGAATGTACGTATTTCATCGGTAATTTCTTTTACCGGCGACGTTTTCTGCTTCAAGACCGGGTGATTATACAAGTATACGGGAAGAATTGGCATAATGAGGATTTATATTAACGTAAGTCGTTATTGTCGTGTATCGAGATACGGCGACATTTTTTCAAATTTTTTTTGACCGATTCCTTTGATGTTCATTATATCTTCGGGTGCGCGGAAACGCCGATTCTTACGAAATTCGATAATTTTCTCGGCAGTAGCCTCGCCTACGCCGGGCAATTTCATCAATTCTGCTTTCGTAGCAATGTTCAAATTGATACTGCTTATGGGCAATTCTTTCTTCTTTGCAACCGGAAAAGGTGATTCCCCGCGAACAACCGTATCGCCTTTAGCCAATTCGGACAAGGCATTTCCGGCTGTGTCCACTCCTACAAAGGTAGTTCTCTCCGCAGTCGCCAAACTGTCCAATGCGCCGTAAAGGTTATCGGCGGCACGAAGCGAATACAATTCCGGCGACGTTTCACCTCTCACTATTTTAACCGTCATTCCGATACAAACTCCTGCAAGCAATATCAATACGGCACGTAGTTCGGTAGCCGAAACACCGAACAAAGTCTGCATTTTGTCGAATACAGTAGATTTCGCCATAAGTAAAAAATACGATTACGAAGAGATTTGGCGGCTATATCGGCACAAAATTACCAAGAAGCCGCTAATTGAGCGGCATTTTCGGCAGTTATAAGGTAATTATCCATTTGCCGTGTTTTACAGCAAATAAATTACGTTCAACGGTGAAGCGCAGGGCGGCTTATTAAATTCACCTTGTTGTTTAGGCTTAGCGACTGATAATCAATTGAGAGCTTGCTGTAAATTGTCCGGCCGAATATAAAATTGTATAAATTCCGGACGGTAGAGCAGTTGTCGGAACAGTAAAATTATACACGCCTTCGCTTATGGTTGCATCTATCGCTTCTATGGCTGTTCTTCCTAAAGCGTCGTATATTTTAACGGAAACTCTGCCCGAAAGACCGACTCCTATCGGAATTGTAATTTCATCATTTGACGGTTGCGGATATACTTTACCGAGAAAGTATTGTTTTCCGCCGTGAACAAATCGTGCCGCACCGAAGCAGATTTGCTCAATCTCGAGCATTGAACCGTTTGTTTCGGGGATAATGCACGGGGCATCGGTCGTTACTTGTAAAGTAATCGCGGCAGTTGCCTTTTCGCCTAAAAATGCAGAGTAACCAAGTGTAAGTATTTCACCGCTCGGCATTGTTGCCGCACCGCCTGCCGGAACACCGCTGTACGTAGATGTGTCGCCGTCTGAAAAAACAGACCAATTCCACGCGGGCGATGAGCTATTTATTTTTCCCGATGCTGCCATTTTACGGTCGGCCGTAACTTTAATATTTATAGGTGCAATTTCGGGAGCGTTTGAGGCATTTGTAGTTGCTGTTATTTTAAGCGATACATTGTCGCCCGGCTTATATACTATTTTTTTTGGTTCGACATCATAGTGTATAATCACACTCTTTCCTTCACCGGAAATCAGCACCGTATATTCCTGATTAAATTCGTCGTAAAAATGTAAAGCGGCTGAATATAAGCGTTCTGCGTCGGGCAAAAATTGCACGGGCAGTACAAGCGTTTTTCCGGCCGGAACAATGGAGTCAGCCGGCAACAGAGCAAAATAAGCCGAATCTGCACCTATTATTTCCGTTCTTGAAATTTTCACGTCAATCGAAGCGTCCGGATTGTTTATTGTTATGTTCTGTATAGGTTTATCGCAGAACGGCGTATCGCCGAAATCCAAAGCAACCGCATCGAGCGAACCGATTTGCAGTCCGTAGCCTACCACATGAACAGTATCTTCAACAATCGGGTCTGCATCAGGGCCGGGTGCGGCATCGGAATAAATTTTAATTACAGCCACGCGCCGTCCCCGCTGTATCGGCGAGAAACGAACCGATACGACTGAAGAATCCATGAAACTTTCGGGTATGTCGAAGCGTTGCAATGTGTTGACCGCTATTGCAAAATCACCCGAATTGCTGATTATTTCAACCTTTTTTACCGCAGTAGCCGATGTCAGGCTTGGATTATGCAAATATATTTTTCCGGTTTGAGCGGCAGTTCTTCCGACCTCGACCGAACCGAAATTATATCCTTTGGCTTGTATCTGCGGCAATACGCCTTCGCCGCTTAACAATCCGATTACAGGCTGTTGCATTTCGGCTATCGAAGCCGTAACATAGTTCATATATTGCAACGTATCTTGCGGATTAAATCGCGTTTGAATAGTGTCGACGGCACCTGCGGATAAAGTGTATGGCGTTTGCCGGAAAATCGGTATAAAGTTATTCTCCGGTGAATTTCTCAGGGCAAGCGAAACAACTGTCAAAGGTGTTGTGCCTTTATTCTGCAAATAAATTTGACCTTGATTATCTGTGAGCATTCGCTTTTTGCCCCAGTGCATATTTGTAATCTGTGCTTCTTGTTGCGTTCCAAAGCCTACAACAGCCGTATTTGCTGAAACACATTCTCCTTCGGCAAAAAGTTGCGTTGATATCTCTCCTATGCGCGGCGGAGTCATGCGCAGAACAACCGACATACAACTGTCCGGCTGAATTTCAAACGGCATCGGCGGAAAAATCACCGTAAAATCTGTAGAATCATTGCCTCGTAATATCACAGACCGTAATGTGGCCGGAACTTTTTGAGTATTGCAAATCATTGCATCGAAAGTTACGTCCTTACTTATGCCTATATTACTTGCGCCGGCATCGTATTTATTCTGTTTAAACGAAATCATAGGCCGAACTATCGAAAATACACCGTTGCTTTCGTCGGACGGACTTAACACCCGTCCGTATTTACGCACATAGCCGTCCGCGCTTCCTTTTGTTGTTAGTGTAGTGTCAGCGTTGCGAAGGGTGGTTCGGAATGCACCGAATTCATATAAGTTGCCTATACTGTCGCGGACGGGTTTTGACGGTTTTATATAACTATTATCCTGCAAATGCACAGCACGACCGTTATTATCCAAGAGAAGCAAATAGGTTTTGGGGGTTGCAGAGGTTAAATATACGTTTTTACCGTTTGCCAATGTCAATGTGAAATCGCCGGAATAATTGCCTTCCACAAAGATATTTCCCGTAGAACTGTCAATTCCTACCCGCCGAGCATGAATATCGGCAAACGAGGTTATTTCTTTTATCCAACGTGTTGAACCGTTAGTTCCGAATTGGCCTACCCATACGGAATGTTTGCCGTTTGTTTGACGAAATATTTCGCCGGAAGCAAGTGCCTCTCCGGTTTGTTCGTTAATACTTACCGCTATGCCTCGCGATAATGTAAAAGGTGCGAAAGGCTGAAGAAAGGTTGCGCCGGAAACAGCCCAGCGCACTTTACCGAAGGCAGATTGCGCCAGAAACGCCTCTTCATTACGCGGCGAGGAAATCACAACGGCACCGGTTTTCCCGTTTGGAGGAAAACCTACCGCGACATTCTTATCGAAACTTCCGGCAAAATACAGCAATGAACCGGAGGAATGTACGCTCGCAGACATAACTGTATCTCGACCCGAACCGGAAACTGCCGCAGGTTGAGAATAATCTGTGCGCGGAGTTAACGCGGCCACACGTACCTTGCCGTTAGATATAACGGGAGGTTTTCGCCATATATATTTCATTTGTGCTACATTCGTCGCCAAAACTTTCCATAGCAGCGAATTGTTGTCATTGTAATGCAGAACGACCTGATTCGAGGGGTCCACCCCCGACCATTCGACCGTAACGGAGTCGCACGAAGAATATATTTCGCCGCCGTTTGGCGTAATAACCGACACATCAGACGCACCGCTTGCCACTTTGAGCGGAGGCGACGAACAAGGTGAGCCTAATATGACGATTTGCGCATTGCGAATATCGCGTGGTGCAGTTTGGGTAAATGTAACGGTTAGAGTTCGGGACTGATTTTGCGCCAACGGGAATGGCGGCGGCGTACCGCCCCAATCGCTTATTGTAAAATTAGCACTTGGCGTAATTTGAGATCCGGTTACCATAATCGGAGCATTGGAAGCCGTGATTCTATATGTCTGCGTCGAGGTAGAGCCGGGCGGCCCGTCGGGAAACGGCGGCAGAGATTGCGATGATATGGCAATACCGGCCACCGAATTCGGCGGTGCAATATAGCTGAAGTTCTGGCGGAAATTAGTCGGACGATGTATTATTTGCACCGCTCTGTTGCGCAATGCCTCGGAGCATACATAAGGTGAAACCCAAGACAGCCAGCAATATGTTACTTCATCGGGGACTTGCTCGGCTAATTGGCGATAGAACTGATTTATCAAATCTTGCGTATTGGCACGAAACGTTTCCCCGCCGCTGTCGTGTGCTATAACGGCTAATTCATTGCTTACTTCACTTGTAATAAAAAGTGCATGCAATATTATTTTCTCGGCAACCAATTGGTTTATGATGGTTTGTTGCGACGGTTTGCTGTTAGGTAGCCCGTCGGTCAGGAAAACTATCATGCGCTTTATCCACGGCGGCGTGGTTTTCAGCAAAGCAACAGCACCCTTATTGGGGTCAAGAAGCGGCGGGTCATATCGCGTTGCTCCGCCGGACACGGTTATTTTATCAATAGCAGCAAGCACCGGCACCGGCGATGATTGAAAATTACATTCAATATAAGCATCGCCGTCGAAAGACACTACGGCTACTTGTGTGTTTTTATTGAAATCAAGCGATTGAACAAAAGTCTTGGCACCTTGCTTTACCCAGTCGAGTCGTTGCATTCCGTTGCCCATGGGAGTCGCCATTGATTCACTTTTATCAATTACAAGCACAACGCTGACCGATGGATCGCGAACAACGGTAGAGCATTGAACTGTCAAAGTTGCGTTCATACTTTGCCCGTTTTCAATTACGTTGAAATCGGACGTTTTGGCATTATTAAAAATAGGACCGCCGCCGTATGCTTTAATGGTCGGATAGCCGGAAGCATCTATACCGGAAATTTGTGCCGTCGCGATAAATGGCGACAGCAATAAAAGCATGCTTATTATACGAAGCATTCTCATTCGTAAAGCCGTGAAAACTAATGAAAAAAGAATATATGCGTAAATAAAACGCAAGGCATCAGCGCAGTAATTGTGCATCCGCCTTGCGTAATATAGTGATTTTTCCGCAGATTATCGTTTAGCGTGCTATAACTAACCGCCGTTTTTCTCTATATGCGCCGCTCGACAAAGTATAAAAATATATTCCCGCAGGCAGATCGGATACGTTAAGCGTCATTTCATAGTCGCCGCTATCATGGTATTTGCTAACCAAAGTTTCAATTTTTTCTCCGATGGAATTGTAAATATCAATTTCGGCTTGCGCTCCTAAACCAACACCATAGCGAATAGTTACAATATCACGCGCCGGTGTGGGCTGCGCTAACGAAAGTGAATAGGCAGTTTTTCCGGCTGTCAGCAACCGCCCGTCCCGGAAGCATATATTACCCAATTTAATCTCGTCGGAGCCTACCGAGGTAATATTCAGGCAGGCGGTCCTGTCCGGTTCAAGAGTTACAGACATTGGAACGGAGGCAGTATCCACAGAACCGAGATAGTAATCCAGGTCCAGTCGGAACAAAGGTGTATTTATCCCTTTTTGTAATGGCAGACTATTGGGAGTGCCGGTAACGGTAATGGTTTTGCGGTCGGCAGATATCGCGGCACCCCAATTCCATCCGTTAAGCGGAGTTATACTGCTCAATGCCATTAATTCGGGATTTACGTTAAATTTACAAGTAACTTTGTCAACGGCCATTGTTCCGAGTTCCTCGCTTAAAGACGACATTACGGTGAGCGGAATGATCTTTCCGGGTTCGGCATCGGTCAATTTTGCTGGATTTGTCGCCAAATGCAGATTTGCGTTGATAGCTTTGCCCGCAAGGTTTACATTGCGCGGGCCGATTTTTGCCACGGCGTTGAATGTTCCGGTAGCCGTAGGCAACATAGATATTGTAAACGCTGTTGATGAAGCGCGAGGTATGGTTACGGAACCGTTTGGCGAAATAGAGAACTCGTTCGGGTTTGCACCTATCATTGATACGTCTATTGTAAGCGGAGCCGTGCTGGTGTTCTCATAATTGATAATTACCGACGGCGTTTCGCAAGTATAAATCGTACCGAAATTGATTGTTGTGTCGGGGGCAAAAGCGTCGCCGCAAACTTCTATTGTATCGCGTCCGGGAACGGCGCTAGAAACGACCTCTATAAGCGAAACTCGCCTTCCGGCATTGTTAGGCTGGAAGCCCAGCTGAATATTTTGCGTTTCTCCTACGGCAATCGAGCTTTTTTGCGGCGTGGGAGTGAAAAAATCGGACGGACTTGTCAAGATATTTATTGCCGAAATATCTAGCGTCATTCTGCCGGTATTAGTAATTGCTACGGCATCATTTTTTGTGGCTATATCGCCGATTCTCGTAAGCGTGAAGCAGTCTTCTTTTAATACGATATGCGGTAAACATCCGTCGCCTTTCAATACGCTGGATTTTGTAAGCGTAGTAGAGCCTGTAGCCGTTACCGTCAAAGAATCATAATGAGTTCCTTCGGATTTTGGAGTGAAGGCGACTTGGATATTCTTTGTTTGCCCGGCAGGAACAGTAAATGGCACGGCCGGGCCTATTATTGCAAAGTTTGCGCCTGTTTGTAAACCAATGGTTGTAACTTGGGCATCCATTGCACCGGTATTATTGATAGCGACATTTTTGATTTCTTGGGAGTCGACACGAACACAATTCCAGACACCTTGCTCAAGTTCAAAATTGAGCGACTCGAAGCCTTCGCCGTCAATTTGCGTTTGGCGCACTTCGCATATTGAAATAAGTCCGTAATTTAAAAACGCGGTTCGGTCGCCGGCCGCATCCGGCCTGAACGCCAACTTGACCTTTAGCGGCTGATTAGGATTCAACGTAAAGGCGGGAGATGCAGAGCCGTTAACTTGTTTTATGGTTATATCCGAAGAGTTCAAGCCGCTTACGCTGACCGTACCGGTAAGAATAAACCGACTTCTGTTTATCAATACGCTGTCGAAGTCCAATTCCGTAGGCGTTGATGTTTTTACCAATGTTTTCGGGAAATGAATTTGCCGATTCATTTCATAATTGCACGGCTCTACGGCCTCGCTGCATACGGTTATCGTTATATCGGGACTACATTTTGCTTTGAACGTTACTTTCGAACATTTGCGACCTTCCGAAGTCGGCGAGAAGCGTATCCCCACATTGATATAATCGGAATTTGGCGCAGCCTTCAGTTTCAGACCCACAAGTGACGTAGAGAGCGAAAACTGCGCATTGTCTTCAAAAACCACATCGGTAATTTCCGTAGGAATATCGCCGCGATTGTAAATTTGGAACGGTATTGTTAAATCGTTTGTGCCGCCTACGGAAGTTTGGGGTAATTGATACTCGCCGCCGATTTGCTGGTCTGACCATAATTGCGCTTTTGCAATTGTAAATGGTGCCGGAGTTACGTCGAAACTTGCCGGAAGTCCGCAAAATTTAGTCAGGAAAACATCGGATCTGCCGCGGCTTACAAGCGTGTTGCCGCCTTTGGTCAAAGTTGCGGAAAACGAACCTGTTTCATACAGACAGCCCTCTTGGTCAACCGCTGTTTTCGACGTATAAGGCTTGTTGATATAAGGCGTACCTATTTCTACGCTGATAAAACTTCCGCTTTCGGTGAATTTAGCGGAAAAATTAGTCCAAACGTTCGGGTCACCGCTAATCAGCATATTGCCGCCGGGGCGGTTAAGTTTTCCTCGAAATTTTCCTTCCGTATATATAATTTTTTCAACCGGATCGTATGCAATACGAGTTCCGTAAGCCTCGCCCTCCGCATTTGGTCGGGGTCCTAAATTTTGAATGGAACTGATAAGCCCGTTTGAGGAAATTTTTGCCAAAAAGAAATTGCGCAAATTCTTTCGGTACGGATTCATCTGGTTGCCGCCGAAAATAGCATCACCGACGAAATATCCCGTAATATAAGACTCACCGTTTTCGCCCGCCGCAATGCCGTAAGGTACTTCTTCGTTGCCCGGTCCGCCGAAATTCATTGTCCATATTATATTACCCGAGCCGTCGTATCGAGCAACAAAGCCGTCTATGGAGTTTCCGGCTGTCATAAAACTTTTGCCGTTGCCGAAGTCAACATTTCCCTGCGCCGTACCGCAAATGAAAGCGTCTAATCCGTTCTGACTTACCGCTACGCAATGCGAAGAATCCGCTTCCGTTCCGCCGGCTCCTTTAGCCCAAACATAAGTTTTTGTAGAGGGAATTGATGCGCGTATTCTGTAAGCAGAGCCTTGCGGAAGTTTTTGTATCTCGCCGCTCGGCCAAACGTATTTATTTCCAGTTGCGTCCGATTTAATTAAATTCCACGTAGTACCGTTGTCGGTGCTGTATTGCAATATAACCTGCTGCGCCGACGTTACGCCTTCCCAAGTAATTACCATGTCGTCGCAAGTAGAATATATATTGCCCTCCATAGGTGAGGTCAGCGTAACCGTTGTAATGCCGCCTTTAAGGGAAATCGTAGGCGGATTGCAAGGAGTTACTCCATTGAACACAACGGTTCCCTGCCTATAGGCCTGTACGCTTGCCTGCGTAAAATCTATATTCCAGACTTTCGGAACTCCGGCTCTCAATGTGTCCGGAATAATTAGATTTTTGAAAGCGAATGTTCCGCCCGAATAAGCAATTGCAGGCGCGGCACTAATAATAACGTCATGCGTAGATGTAATAGTAACCGGTTTTGATACCGTACCGTTTGCCGGCGGATTGCCGAAACTGACTACCGGCGGATTTATGGTAAATCGAACAACGCTTTCTTCGGGCGCCAAATACGTTTGTGTTTCCGTATATTTTTTCTGCGAAGCGTCCATAGGCGGCGGCGTGAACGTAACCTCCACCTTTCGCTCTCGGCTTGCATCGGTGCAGCCGGGCGGTGCCGGCCATTCAATATAGCAAGCATCGCGGCTTTGCAGTCTGTTTGCTATTTGCTTGTAAATGGCTATAAGTTGCCCTTCAATGTCGCCTGCGGAAACAGAATAAGCACCGCCGCCGCTTGCATTGGCAAACTCAGCCAAAATCGGATTCATTGCTGTTTGCACCGTAATGGCGAAGAACATTGAATTTGTACCTTTAAGCCCTTTTAATATACTGTCCTTGCGAATAGTGTCCAATTTATTGTTTTCACCATCTGTTAGGAATATAACAACTCGTCTGACCGGTAAAGGCGGACGACGTGAAAGCATTGGAATTGCACCTTTAAGGCTATCGAGTAAAGGAAAGTTATAGCGTGTGTCGCCACCAAGAGAAATACTGTCAATAGCCTTGATAAGTAAACCTTGATTATCTGTAAAGTCTTGTTCGAGATATGAAATAGCATCGAAAGACACTACTGAAATTGCAGTAGGCGGCACATATTTAACCGCTCTGACAAAAGCTTTTGCAGCTGTTTTTACGACCTCAAAACGTGTAACGTCCGGATTGCGTCGAACATATTCACCCATCGAGCCGCTTTTATCTATGACAAGCACTACCGAAAGAGCCGGTCCGTCGACTATTGTCGAACATCTGTGGGTAATCAATGCCTGATCGACGGGAATTCCATTGTCTTTAATCGTAAAATTCTTTTCGGTAATACCGGCTATTTGCTGCGGCTCGTTCATGCCCACTTGAGTTTGGGCTAAATAATAAGCCCGAACTTTCGGAAATTTATCGGTTTCCGGCCCGTAAAGCGTAAAAGTGGTAACTTGTGCTTTTATCACTGCCGTAAAGGCGATTAGCACAAGTAAAACAAAATTGATTGCAACGGAAAAAATGGTACTCTTCTTCATATTCGGACTGCTGTAAATTATTGAAATGCCGTTTCTCTGAAATAAAACGGCAGGCTACTCACGAATAACCCAAAAGCAACGGAAATGTTACTTAAATGGTTTTCAAATCTAAGATATTATTGCAAATGAAAATATGCGATTTGTCACATCCGTGCGGTTTAGTAAACGGATAAGTTGCAAAGGGGTTGAAAGTTGCAATTTATACGTGCCGTTACGTCCTGACAGACGCATCGAGAATAGTGAGAGTTTTCTTTTCGGCATCTAATTCGGCGCGTGCGCCGAGCGGCAGCGTCATTTTACTTTTTACGTGGCCGAACGGCAGACCGTAAGCCGCCGGTATTCCGAGAGAGGTTATGCGTTGATCCAAAACTTGACGAAGCGTAAAGGATAATTCAACGTCCGATTTTCCTGTTGCTTCGCAATTCTTGAATTGTCCGAGAGCTACGCCGGCACATTGATGCAGTTTTCCCGCAAGCCAAAGCTGCGTAAGCATACGGTCTATTTTATACGGTTCTTCGGATACCTCTTCGAGAAAGAGTATTGCTCCCGCCGTGTCTATTTCATAAGGAGTGCCGAGTGTACTTACAACCATAGACAAATTCCCGCCGGTAAGTCGCCCTGTGGCCGAGCCTTTGCAAAGTGTCAGCAAAGAGTCGTCGGAAACCGAAAGCGACATTTTAGGCACGGCTTCGGTTCCCGAAGCGAACACCGTTTTTAAGAAGCATTTTGTAGTAAAATCGTCGAATTGCGATGAGGCAACAGGGCCGTGAAAAGTTGTTACGCCGCTTATTTGCTCTACGGCTATCAGCAGAGCTGTAATATCGCTGTATCCCATGATGATTTTCGGGTTGCGTCGTATAGCCCCGAAATCGAGCATAGGCAATATGCGCATAACTCCATAGCCTCCGCGTGCGCAAAGAATTGCATTAATGTCCGGCCGCTCTATAAATTCCATTAATTCCGCCGCACGTACATTGTCGGGCGCAGCCAGATATTTCTGAGATTTGGATATTGCACTTCCGGTTTCTACGTTAAGTCCGATTGATTTAAGAAAATCTATATTGGATTTAATATCAGACTGATTAACGCCGCTTGCCGGTGCAACAATACCTACGGTATCGCCTTTTTTTAATGCAGGCGGCAGAATATTGCCGGGTGCGGACGACTTTTCGGGCGGAATATCGCTGATAATCAAACGACGATCCCTATGGGCAAGTGCCGTTGCCGCAGTGCCGAAAAATGCGGTTAATGAAGCCAAAAAATGTCGACGTGAAAACATTTATTTCTGTTTTCGAGAAGTTCTTGAAACCGAATTATAAGAGCAAACAACCAGCCTGCTACGCGATATATCTTAAAATATAATGATATTTCCTTGAAATTTCAAGGAAATTCGCAAATAATACCCATTACGGACTATATTTTAACCGAAAAAATTATGCCTGTTTTTATGAAATTTGCGGCTAATGTCGCTGTCTTGTATCATTTTGCGGCGTAAATGGTTTTTACTGTATCTGCAACAGCAAAATTCAATTTTACTTACCGCTTTGTAACTATTTTATTTATATCCGCGTCTATGCCTCGTCGTTTAAAAAAATGTGCAAATTTCAAACGAAACTATATTGAAAATATGTCATTTGTAATCGTCGCCTTCGGCAAATTGCGCCGTATAATGCCGATATGCGTGCTTGCGTTCTTTCTTTTTTCTAATAACTCTTTGGCACAGATTGTAGTAGATGCGGCGCAGTTTGGCGGCGGAAATACTGCGGAAGCAAGTGCATACCCCACTCTTTCGGCACGAATTCGCGCTCTACGCAGCGGCACTCCAATAGTCCTAGCATCGGCAAATATTTTTATTGTTGAGGGTAATCATTGCACGCAACCATTCAAAGTAGAACCGATAAACGATTCATATCAAAAAATTTATTGGCATTCACGCTCTCGCGGCATAAGTACGGCATCGCAAATAGTGGTTGTATACGGAAGCGAATCCGACACCGTTGCAATAAAATACTCTCTCGACAACGATGTTCAGGTGCGTTTCAGTGATTTTACGGCAACTCCCATGTATAGTCTTTCTTTCGGCAATGTAGTGCCTGGAAAAGACACAACGATACCGACTTATGTTTTAGCACGAACAACAAGAGTAGACGCAAATCAACGTTCGGAATCACTTCGTATAGACTCTATAGCCACGCGGACCCGATATTTTTCTTGGGAATGGAAGGGCACTCCCATCGTTTCATCGAGGACTCCTCCAACTTATATTCAATCACCGTTTCGCTATCGAATAAATATTACTTTCCGACCGGATGCACCTAGGTTCTACCGCGATATCTTGACTGTTTATTACGAGGGCGGCGCGGAGGAATACTTCGAGCTGACAGGCAATAGTTTCGATTTGCCGCAGAATACGATATTAAATATTACGCAACCGAACACACGCCAAAACTTAACGCCTTGCCAAATTGTGGATATTCGCTGGAAAGGAAGCGTCGCCGGTGCGCCTACTTATGTGGATTATACCACAGACGGCGGAAGAACCTGGCGAAATATAGGACAAACTCTCGATAGTTCCATTGCTTGGACGATTCCGGCACAATACACAGATTCACTATTGCTTCGCGCACGGCAGGATTTTGTTAATTTTTCGGAAGTTAATCTGCGGGGCGAAACGGCCGGTGCGTATTCGCTCGGCTATAACGGCGACGGCTCGAATGTGGCGGTGGCTTATGAAAACGGTAAGGTTATAGAATACGACGCGGCGCAACATACTATTCTGCAAAAGTATGACATTGGCGCGGTCGCATTCCCTATGCAAAAGGCTTTTTGTTTCGGGATTATTTATACGGACACAAATCGCGTCGCGGCCGGTTTCAGGCGGGCAGACGGAACGCAGGAATTCGACTTTTTCGAGCGTGGAAATTCCGACCCGGCTTTGACAGCTAAAATTGCCGTACCCGTAAAACTACAACGCTTAGTAGTGGATCCGTCAGGTCAAATCATAATTTGCGTTCCGGAGTTCGGCAATTCACTATATCTGTTCTCGTCAACAGACGGCTCGCTAATCAAAACTATTTCGTATCCTGCACCTATTACCGCATTCGCACTGAATGCCGATGGGAAAGGCGTAATAGCAATGCTTGACGGAACGATTGCGCAAGTTTCCGCACCGGATTTTGCCGTAGCATCGCCCGTGAAATTTTCCGAACTGCCGATTATTAACGGGGTTGCTTTATCACCTGACGGACAACTTTGGGGACTTGCCTCAAAAGCGGAATCTTATACCATTTCCAGCGGCGGCAACTCGACAGTGTATATTGTGGATATCGCTTCCAAAACCATAATACGAACTTTGCGAAAATCGTCGAGCGACGCACTGAAATTAGCATTTAACGGCACCTCGCGCTATCTTGGGCTCGGCTATCCGTATCAGCCGCAAATTGCTTTATGGCAAATAGTGAACAACGAGTTTAACGGAGGATTGTCCGGCCATGCAGGGCAAATGACCTCGCTTACTTACAGTCCGGACGGCAGAGTTATCGCCACAACCGCTCTTTTGCCGGATAATGTTACGCTGCGAAATTTCAGCTATCCCGAAACCGACATATCCGACGAATTTATTCGAATAGTTCCGGCAAATATCAACGTTTCCGCAACCGGGTTGAAGCCGAATTATTTGATGAATCGTCGGGACACAATACTGAAAACCACAGTATGCAACACAGGGGAAGCAGCCGTTATATTCGAAACTGCAAAATTACTCGCAAATAAACATTTTTCATTCGTCAAGCCGATTACTCCGCTCGATACGCTTTTTCCGGGTGAATGTCTTGATATTTTACTGTCTTTTCAGCCGAAAGATACCGGCTGGACTCGCGATACGATATTGCTGACCTCCTGTTCGCGTCAATTTTCGGCAGCCGTGTCGGGCTATTCTATGAATCGCTCTATTGATTTTCTTGCCGACGGAATCGAGTTCGGCGAGTCATGTGTGGGCGATTCACTGAAGCGCGAGATTGATATTCTGCGAAATAACGACCCCGTTCCGCTTGAATTGGACGGTATATCTCCCGAGAACGGATTTACTTCCGGCTTTTCATTTTCGCCGCCATTGCAGAAAACAGTTTTGCAACCCGGTGAAACGCTGAAAACAACAGTAAAATTTTCTCCTAAAGTCGTAGGCCCAGATGTAAGCAAAATGCTTGTGATGCACAGCAATCAAACGTCATATATACCTGCATTTACATTGCGCGGGCGCGGAATAGGCGCAGACGTTGCAATAACTTCCGATATCAGATTTATTCCCGAAATCAGCGCACGAACTATATCAATCAAAAATAATTCGCCGAACGACGTAACATTACGCTCAATTTCGATTACTCCCGCATCTGCATTAAGCGTTTCGCCAATGCCGCCGTTGGTAATCCCTGCAAACGACTCCGTTATCCTGAATATTGCTGTAAATGAACCGCTTGCCGAAAGTGGCACTATGCTCGAAGCAGAGTTTAATCCATGCATCGTGAAAAAAATAATTACGGCGGGAGCATATTCCGGTACAAGCAGCGTTTCCGCGCCTATTGTGGAAGCCGACCCTCGTGGCGAAGCGGTTATTCCGATATTATATAAAAACGCAGAGAACAAACCCTATAAAGGCATTAGATTTTTTGAAGGCGAGATAACTTTGAATCCGCGCCTTTTTCTGCCGCTCAGGGCGGAATGTGATTACGGGACTGCTACAATTATTCGCAATGAAATTATTGGCGATAAAAGGATTATCGGATTTCGTGCGGAAGGTGATTTTCCTTTGTCCGGTATAGTGGCAAAACTTATAGGTCCGGCCGGCTTAGCCGAAACAGACCGAACGCCGGTTGATTTTACGACTACGGCACGATATTGGGGAGCAGCTACGCAAACTTCGACATCATCAGGCGAATTAAGAATACCGAACACTTGCGATGGTTGCCGAATAATTCATAATAAAACGCTGGCTATACTTGCCGTTGCACCCAATCCTGCAAGTACCGAAACAATTATAGAATTTTATACGCCGAATGCCGGCGAGTATGTGATTGAAATTCTGAACGAAATCGGAATTTCAATTGTCGAACCGCGCCGCGTATATGCAAATGAGGGCATAAATTCCTTCCGCATATCGCTCGGCACACTTCAAACAGGAGCATATCGCACATCGGTACGCGGAGCCGGCGGTACGACTTCAGCCCCGACAGCGATTATACGTTAAACAATTCAACATACTGATTTATATAAAACTTACACTAACATTGACTACTTGTGAAAACATTATGAACAATGCCAAAATTCGTTTAATTGCCGCTGTTTTCGGACTGTTTTTCATGGCCGCCGCTCTTATCGCCGACGACAAGAGTGCAACAAAGTCAAAAAAGCCTGAAAACTATGGTGCCAAGCCTACATTAACAACCCCACCGCTTTCATTGTTGCAGATAGCAAAGGAAAAAAATACAGGTAAATATATTCGACTTTCGGCGCAAGTTGATGAGGTTTGCCAAAGCATGGGTTGCTGGCTTATAGTAAAAGAAGGCGACATTATGTTGCGCATAAAGACAAAAGACCACAACTTCTTTGTTCCTAAGAACATAGCAGGCAGAACAGTAATTGTGGAAGGAATTGTAGAGGAGCAGATTATTGCCGAGGAGTTAGCCCGACATTATGCCGAAGATGCCGGAAAAACCGCCGAAGAAATAGAAGCAATACGCGGCGAGCAGAAAGAATTATCCATGATAGCAAGTTCGATAGCGGTAATGCCTTAACACTATTTATCATTTACTGTTTTTATCCGAAGTCGCAACGACTAAATGAAATCTATCGATAGAAATATATATTATTTTGCGGTGGCATTTGTTGCCGTATTTATGCTGTTCGGTACAAATTCCGCAGCGGCTCAATCGGTTGAGCGTGCGCTTTTGCCTTTTACAGTTACGGCATATTCGGGCGTAAATCTGAATATGCATAACGCAGATTTTTTTGCCGTACCGGGTTTTGGCGGCTACGGCTCAAACTTTACCGATGGTTTCGGATTTGGAGCGGCGGCTGGGATAGGATCGGAATATTTTCCGAAAGCGCGGCTTTTCGGAATGGAATATCGTGTGGGCGGCTTACTTCTGTTTTCCACACTTTCCGGCAACTTGGAAAAGCAGGATTTTATAGGTAACGTAATACAAAACAACAGCGCGAGCAAGGCTTTAGTTCAAACTTCGGTAAATGCTTCGCTGTCCGCCGCTTTAGTCGAACCGTATATCGCAATGTACCCTTTCGGCAATTTGCCGGTTGCGGTAAAAATCGGAATGCAAATAGGACTTCCGCTTTCCGCTACAATGACGCGGCACGAAAAACTTATTTCTCCCGAAGGCGTAAATTTTGAAACGGGCAACCGCATACGCAATGAAAAAACAGGCGATATACCCGGTAAATCATCGCTTTACACCGCCGCAGCAGTCGCCTTGCGCTACGAAATGCCGCTTAGCCGAACCACAGCTCTTATGCCCGAAGCAATTTTCTCGTTAGCATTAAACGATATAGCATCGTCTTTGTCGTGGAAAACGAATGTTATGCGTGCAGGACTAACGTTCGCTTACCGTCCGGCCGAACCTGCTCCTTACGTTCCGCCGCCGCCGCTACCGCCGCCGCCCGCACCAAAAGAAAAAATCTTAAAATTGGCAGCAGGATTGCGAATTAACGGAACAGTTTATTTCGACGGACAAACTATCACCGTTCCTATGCGGGAAACTCGCGTTGTAACGCGATATTCCATTGCTCCCGTAATATATTTCGCGCCTCATTCCGACATAATATCCGCAGAAAACGAATCCGCATATTTACCGAATAAACAGCCGCCTGCCATTGGGGCCGTTGCTGATTATTTACGTGCCAACCCTACGTCAAAACTTACGATTACGGCGTATTATGCCGATGATGAAACACCGGAAACAGCACGGAAACGAGGCAAGGCTATAGTTGAAGCATTGCGGCGCAATACTGCGGATTTTGGCAATATATCCGTGATTCAAGGCGAATTTCCGCTTAAAATGCAGCGGCCGGATATGCGCGAAGAAATGAGGCGCGTTACGTTTGAAATAAACGGCAAGCCAATTATATTTCCTTCCGCGAAAACAGAGAAAATAACAGTTCAGGCCGATGATGTAACCGTAGAAGCAAAGCCCGACTTTTCTGCAAGCGAGTTACCTGCTGCCATAACGGGAGAATTGCGCTTCGGCGGAAAAAAGGTTGCAAATTTAGAGCAATCTGTTACGAAATACACGATAAATTTACAAGAATTGACAAATAACAACGCTTCAAAGACAATTTCGGCCGAATACACATTGCGAGATGCTGAGGGCGGCACGAAAACTACTGCAATACGTGCCAATATTCAGATTGCGCCCGCGATGTTAACGGAAATTGTAAATCTTGATAAATCAGGTGATTACGAACAATATATTCTTGGATATTTTGATTTTGACGGTACGGAATTTTCTTCGGTCGACTCGTTCTCGGCAGAGCGCGTACGCACTGCATTGCAAAGCGGAAAGTCGGTGGAGATTATCGGCTTGACCGACGACCTCGGTACAGAAGAATACAACAAAAAACTTGCACGGCAACGTGTAATGTCGGCATTGAAACTATTGTCTGCAGCCGAGAATCGTGTAACTTCAACAATTCTTGCACCCGTATTTCCACGGAACCAAACGCCGAACAGCCGAACACTCAATCGTTCGGTTGTGGTACGAGTGCGTTAAAGCAAAAATCCTTATCTTTGAGTATATTTTCTTTTTTACAAAAAAGGAAATATACGTGCGTGTTACAACACGTATATCAATATAGAACATTTGGGCTTGCTATGGGCAGTAAATTATTTTTGAGATTAAAACAAACAAAGCCTGTATTGCCGCAAACGGAAGCTTTTCTGAATATTTTGGTTGCGGCGGACTATTTCAGGCAAATAGCGGCAAAGATTTGTGCTGCCGAGGGAATTAACTTAACGCAACATAATATATTGCGAATTTTGAACGGAATATATCCGGACGGCTATCCGCGCTATGAAATTCGCCAGCGTTTGGTGGAACGTGGCAGCGATATTACTCGTCATATTGACAAATTAGTGGTATCTGGTTTAGTTGAGCGGTTCGCGTCCGATTCCGACAAGCGATTATCAATTACGCGGATTACTCCGAAAGGCATGGAGCTTTTGCACCGATTAGTTCCCAAAATGGATCAGGGAGAATTGCAGATTGCAGTGCGGCTTTCTATCGATGAATGTAAGCGGATTTCTAAACTCTGCGAAAAAATATACGACGAGTAGTCCGACTATTCGTTATTTGCCACGTTTGGCTATATCGTCGGCAACGGTAATCGTAATTCCTACACGTCGTTTCCTCGCATCTTCACGGGTAGTTTCATCTATTCCTTTCCCCGATATAAACCAATGCAATTTCTGCTCTGCTTCGGAATAAAGCGGATATTCGGCAAGTTTTCCGCGTAGCCATAAAGCAGTATTGTATGAGCGAAGCGTCGAAAGAAGTTCATTTGTCATATTCGCACCTTTTGCTACGGAAATACCGAATTCTTCATCATTAATATCGTTGCCGCCGTAGCGGGCGTATGGCAGTATACGCCTCGAATCGGCAAATCCCTCAACTGCTATTTCCAAATATTTTCCGCCGGCGGAGCAGGGCGTTTCTTCCATAAGTCTAAGCCTATCGGCGATAAACTCTGCGGCATCGCTCAATGCGCTGTCAACTACTCGGGCATAGGCATCATATTCATCGCCGGGCTTTTCGATATAACGTGAAAAATCATCGTTGCCTAACAGATTATATGAGAATTGCAGACGTAAAGCGTTAAGATTCTCGGAAGTATTGGGTAAATAATATCCGCTTACGAAAAACGGTACATTATATTCCTCAAAAGTAAACGTAACCATAGAGTCCGGTACGCGAAAATGAACATTGAACGAAACCGCGCTGTTTTCCGAGCAAGGTGTGGTTATGAATTGCTCGGCTGCAGCGGGAAAACACGCGCCGCGATAGCGCAACATCAGACTGCTTCTGGAAGGCAACGGCATGGTAAAGCGGCCGTTTTCATCAACTGTGGTACTTCTTATCAATGCTCCGTCGGATAAAGCCTCGATAATTCCTCCGAGCGGCGTTCGATTATTTGCCGCTTCGACCGATCCACGCGCACTGACCGGTCCGCACAAGCGAAAAGCGTATAGGTCATAGCCGCCGCATCCGCCGTCACGGTTTGATGCAAAAAAAATAGAGTCGCCAACGGCAGCCGGGCTTATTTCATCGGCGGGCGTATTTATCGGAGCCGGCAATGCGCGAATACTTCCCCAATCCGAACCGTTCGGTTTGGCTGCAACTATATCGTAATTTTTCCCTTCCGATATAGATTCTGTTGCGTAGAACAGCTCGCCGTCGGGTGCCACAAATGGCGTAAAATCGTCGTAAGTCGAATTTACGGACAGGTTTTCCGGCATACCCCAAGGCTCTTTGGTAGAGTTTCGGCGGCAAACCCATAAATCCAATCCGCCTTTGCCGCCCTTTCGGTCCGAGGCAAATATCAAAGCCAATCCGTCGGGAGAAACGGCCGGCTGCGAGTCCCAATTTTCGGAATTTATACCTGGAATACTTCCCGGGTTCGGTGCGAACGAAGCGTAAGGCGGCAAAGCGTAATAAATATCAACATCGCCGGATTTGCCTGATGCACCGCGAGCGGCAAAAAAATATTCGCCGCGATATGCATTAGGATAAAATGTCGGGTAGGAGGAATTTTGAAGCGTATAAAAAGTTTGAGCAGAAATTTGCCGGCGATTTTCGTAAAATCCGTCGGAAAAATATGTCGAGAATACGGCTTCGTCAGCTATGCCGTTGCGATATTCCGACGTTGTCGCACTGAACCACAGAGTTCCGTCCGGGCGCGGCAACGGAGCATATTCGTCGAATGCCGAATTAACATCCGCGCCAAGATTGCCGGCCGCCGGATTGGGCGAGCAATACTTGGGGGTAGCACATCCGCCAAGCATTACAGCAACCGTAAAAGCAGTAAGCACGATAAACCAAAGCGCTTTCATAGTATTTTATGCGTTTTGGGAACGTTTTTTCGGATTATTCCTCCGCTTCGGCGGCGAGCAAATAACCTTTAATGAAATCGTCAAGTTCTCCGTCCATAACCGAATGAATGTCGGTTTCCTTCATTTCCGTTCGATGATCGTTTACCATTGTGTATGGCTGAAAAACATAAGAACGAATCTGGCTGCCCCATTCTATTCTCTTTTTTGAACCTTCTATTGCCGCCTTTGCGGCCTCTTCCTCTTCGCGTCGCTTTTTATAGAGTTGCGATTTAAGCATTTTCATTGCACGTTCCCGATTCTGATATTGCGAGCGTTCCTGCTGACACGAAACTACAATTCCCGACGGAATATGGCGCAATCGAACTGCCGTTTCTACTTTATTAACGTTTTGTCCGCCTTTGCCGCCCGAACGAAATGTGTCCATTTCTACATCGGCCGGATTAACCTCTATTTCTACGTCATCGTCTACTTCGGGATATACATATACCGATGCAAAAGAAGTATGCCGCCGCGCATTGGAGTCGAAAGGCGAAATTCTTACAAGGCGATGCACGCCGTTCTCGGCCTTCAAATATCCATAGGCGTTTTTACCTATAATTTCGAGTGTGGCAGATTTAATGCCGGCCACGTCGCCTTCCTGCTCGTCTGCCAAATAGACCGCATAATCGTGCCGCTCGGCCCATCGTGTGTACATGCGCAATAACATTTCCGCCCAATCTTGCGCTTCTGTGCCGCCCGCGCCGGAATTAATAGTTAAAATCGCATTGCGATAATCATCGGGGGCGGAAAGTATCTTTCGCAGCTCCAATTCATTGACCGTTTGCTCGGCTTTCAGAATTTCGGCATCAATCTCACCCTCAAGCGCGTCGTCGTCGGCTTCTTCGGCCAAGGCAACCAAAGCTTGAGCATCATCTAAGGCAGTTTGCGCCGCATAGTAAGATTGCGTCCAATCTTTAAGGTCGGCAAGCTCCTGCATAATTTTTTGCGCAGCCGCATTGTCGTTCCAAAAGTCAGGTGCTTCGCTACGGAACTCGCGCTCGGCTATTTCATTCTGTTTTCCTTCGATGTCAAAGAAACCTCCGTAAATGCTCTGTTCTGGAAGCAAGTTCAACAATTCTGTTTTTCTGCGGTTCAAACATATACCGGACAAAAAAAAATAACAAATTGTGCCTGTTTCGGCTATGCTTGAGCAGAGCCGGTCGCACTTTTATTTTTGATATAAAAAAGGGAAAGTCCGCAAGAATCTTGCAGACTTTCCCGAAATAAATTAACAGCGTTTATTTTCCGGCATTTGCCCAATCTACGATAAGTGAAAAACGCATCGTATTAGCAAGCGGATGATTATCTTCAATTGTATTCAGGAAGCTGAAATCGAGATTGAACATATCGTACCGAACGCCGGCACCGAATGTTACGAAATTACGATTGCCCGCGCTTGCCGGCTCGGTAAAATATCCGGCTCGCAGGGCTATGATACGGTCGTACCAATACTCTGCACCGAGCGAAGTTTCCATACCACCTTTTTCCCAAGCGGTGATGAGCGACTTGGGGATAGGGTCGGAAACTGTTCCGTCGCGGCGAACAAGCAATTTTGCAGCATCAACTGTAAATGTCAAATCGTTAAACTCATCACGAGCGACATTTACAGCCATACCTAATCGCAACGATGTAGGCAATGGGTCGGCTTCTTGCAAATATGTAACTTTAGGACCAACATTTTGCAGATTCGCTCCAAGGCTGAATTTATCGCTAAGGTCAAGACCTAATATATTAAGTTTTTGGGGCTTCCACAATGCACCGAAGTCGAACGACCCGCTTCGTCCCGTTCCGGCACCGCCCGATGCACCCGTTATGGGAGCTAAATTTGACTGAATATAACGCAACACAACGCCCGCACCAATATCGTCGGCAAGCATTGTTCCATAGCCGATACTCAGGGCGAACTCTTGCGAACGAAATGTGCCGAGTTTGTTTCCGGCTTCATTTGTTCTCGTAAATTCACCAAGGTTCATCAGTATGAAATTAACGGCAATCATACCGTCAAGTGCTTGTGAAAATTGGCCGTAGCTGCCGGAGCTGTAATATAAATCTGCATTAAACTGTGGCAACCACCGCGAAAAATTGAGCGCGACCTGACGTGAATCCTGAAAACCTAGCCCACCCGAATTCCAATAGATAGCGTTTAAGTTGTCTGCAATTGCCGTTCCCGTTTCGCCCATGCCGCAAGCGCGCGCATCGGCTGAAATCAGAAGAAATGGCACTGCCGAGCCGCCGGCCTGAGAAAAAGCCGGAACCGAGGAGCAACAAAGGAAAGCCGCAGCCGACCAAATTATCCGTTTGATATGGGTTTTCATTACTATTCCCTATAACCCGAAAAAATTGTTTGGTTAATTACGTAAAAAATATTATTTGGAAACCTGAACAGTCCCGGCAACAGCAGAACGCACGCCTTTTGCATCGGTCACGACAGCCGTGAAAGTGTATGATCCTTGTGCCGCAGCCTCACCGTTATCATTTCTACAGTCCCATTCGACCGAGCCGGTGTGTAATTCCGTTACAATCGAGTGTAATCGTCTGACTAATCGCCCGTCAGCCGCAAAAATATTGAATTCGACTTCAAGCGGTTGCGAACTGTTATGAGTGAACGTCAAATTAGTCGAAGCGTTGGCAGGGTTCGGATATGCAGTCGCTTCCCCAAGATTTACAGACTTATCGTCGCTCGCGGTGCGAAAATACGTTTGTGTCTCGGAATAATTGTTTAGAACGTCCCAAGCACGCAACCGAACAGTGTGGTTTCCCGGTGCAAGATTGAAAATTTGCTTTTCGGCCGAGCCTTTGCGCGAGTCTTCGAGCGAAGTCTGAAAAGCGTCGGTTAAGTCTATCGACGAAAAATTATCATCGAACCACGCCTCAATTTTATGCCCGATTCCCATTCCTGTTGTATTTACACCGGTTTCGTCCGATAAATCAACGATTAACAGCGGAGATTTCCTTACAAGTTCGCCTGCGTGAAATGTTCGTGCGTCAAGATATACATCAATATCCGGGCCGGAAACATCGCCGAAACCGTCGCTTTCTATGCCGCCTATACGAAAATTACGCGTATCGCCTTTGGCAGTGCGCATTGAATCAACCGCAAAAGCGAAAATACGCCCCTGCTTATTCGAAAAACTTATGTCTTTCGGAACGACCAATGCAGCCGTAAATTTACCTTGTAAAACAGAATAAGAACTACGGTTCAAAATTCCGCTCGGGCGCGAAATCGAGTGAACAACACCATCGGCCGGGTCTGTAACTTGGTCATTAACGTCGCAATCGATCATTGTTATCAGCGCACGCCCGTTAAAAGTTTCATCTACCTCATTGCTTTCCGCATTGCGAATTGATGCCTGTATTGTTACACGGGAAAGTGCCTTGATAAGCGGCAACGACATTGTGTCGGTCGTATTAGGCTTACCGTTTATGGAATCTATGCTGACCACATAATCAGGCAATAATAAACGCATCGTCGGGTCTGCAAGCAAAACGAATTTCTGGTCGTTATCCTCAAAAAGAGTTTGTTTTACTTCGTAAATTGCCTCGCCCAAACGATTATACTTTCCGTCTTTTCGCGCAAAAAGTTGCTTGAATAGTGCTAACGTAATATTTAGGTTCGGTGACGAATAAACAGGGCGAGTGGCCGCAAAAACGCCTATTGAACCGCCGATTTTGCTGAACAGCAAATCTTCCGCTCCCGAATTGCGATTGGGGTCGTCGAATCTGCCGAAATCGCAGGTAGGAGCAGTCAGGAAAAACAGTTTTTTCAGATTGAGGAATTGCGGAACCGTAGTTTCACGCTCAAAAATCAATTCATGTGCCCATACTCGTGGGCTTCCATGACCGATATAATTCATTATTAAGTTACCGCGATTGTTTGCCATATTTAAGTAATCGCGTGTAACGTCTGGCTTGCGGCGTCCGCTGGGTAGATTTTCTACCGCATATTCAGCCATATATATTTTTCTTTGAATTATATATTCGGGTATTGCTTCGCTCGATATTACTTCTGAATTGCGTGAATGTTCTGTGCCGTCGTTCACGTATTCTTTTCCTGTTTTACCGTCGTCGGCTATCAGTGTAACTGTTTGCTGCCATTCACCCGGCTCGGGATTCGATTCGTAAAGTTTGATTTTATCCACAAAAGACAAGCCCACTTCCGGTGAAGTTATGGGTAATCGCCCTATGGCTATATCCACTTTTTTATCGTCGCCTACGGCTCGAGCAAAAAAATCGTCGCCTGCAATGGTTTGCGTACCATCATAGGGTTGAGTTGAATTATCCTTTGTAATGGTAATTTGTTGATGCGTGGGAATATAATTGGTCTGTAAAGCCTGAATACCTTTGAAATCATAATGCCCGTCGCCCCAAAGCACAACAAAACGCGGCTTTTTATCCCAATTCTGCAAAGCGAATCCAATATAATTGCGAATTGCCGCAATATCCGGCATACCTGCGGCAAATTCATTATATATCTGTTCTACAGTTACAACGCAGGCCGATAATCCTGTTGATTCTCTGTATTGCTTAAATTTGGTTGCGGATTCAAGCAAATCTTTATGGGTTATGATTATAATGTCTGTATTGAAAAAATTAGTTGTAAGATTTGCAATTTCCGTTTTTTCAATTTTAGGAGTTTTAAGATTTGATGAAATATAAAAACGCCGGGGCGAACCCTGAACAAAAGCAGATTTCAGAACAAATAGACCGCCGGTATTTGAGGTATTACTTTGTAATTGTGGATTACGACGGTCAGTTACATCGAAGCCGTAAATTTGCTGTCCAAAACCGTTTATAGAATACTCTGCTGTTCCGTTTAAAGTTTCATTGCCAAAAAGCTCGATTTCTCCGTTATTTGCTACACATTCACGCGGATAATGTATTTCAAACCAATCGAAATATGCTTCCGAAGATGTAATGTTACTATTG
>JAANMT010000084.1_pt1 | contig 88186 bp, 59 predicted proteins | sample 7279711 | NCBI WGS metagenome assembly JAANMT01 (sample SAMN14094538, study PRJNA606508) | bioreactor metagenome | isolation source: A lab-scale SPAN reactor treating ammonium-rich wastewater day 1 | place: Ireland: Galway | collected 2017-01-16
CCGATGCCGGCGCGGATCGAGGCGCACGGCCGAGCAGGCGACGACATCATTGCGAATAAAACCATTCTGGCGCCGGTCACCATTCACGGCGGAGACGGCCACGATACAATCTTCGGCGGCGACTATGCGGACTACCTTGACGGCGGCAGCGGGAACGACACCATCTATGGCAAAGATGGCAACGACACGCTGGTCGGCGGCCCCGACGACGATACGTTGAACGGCGGCAATCATGTTGATACGGTGTCTTATGAAGATGCGCCGACTCGTGTGCTCGTCGATCTTGCTGACGGCCACGCCGTGGGTTTTGGTACGGCCACGCTCTTGGGAACGGCCGTTACCGAGGGCGTTGGTCAAGATACGCTGCTCGGCTTGGAAAACGTGGTTGGCTCCCAACACGCCGATGAAATCTACGGCGACGACGGGCACAACACCCTGTGGGGCCTTGGCGGCGACGACTACATCAACGGCCTCTGGGGCGACGATGTGCTTTACGGCGGCGAGGACAAGGACACGTTGATCGGCGGACCGAATCCCGATCGCAGTATTCGCTACATTGTCGCTCCGCCATCCGACACCGACACCGTGTACGCCTCGCAACGAGAGGGCGATACCGTCCGCGTGGGGCTGGAGGACCGGCTGATCTGGACCGATCCGGTTGTCACCAATCCCCCGCCCGGTCCGGTTCCTCCCGCGCCAAATCCCAATCCTCCCGCGCCACCTCCGGCCAGCGAACGGATCCGGTTCCGTTACGAGTTGGCGGCGCGGGACAACTTCTTCTGGTACGCGTTCAACACGTCCGATCGCACGATTCGCGTCACGGTGAAGGCTAAAGATCCCTTCAGCGATAGCACCTTCTCCAAGACCGTGGTGATTCCCGGAGGAGGCCAAGCCTACATCGGAATTTTTTACGTGACCTGGCAATTAAGCGTCGCGTCGGCCGAGTACGTTTAACCGCCCGGCGCCACGGCTGGCTTGCTCCAATCCTGTCCGGGAAAATGGGCAAGGCATTTCTTCGCCCCGACGGGGCGCAGGCAGGTAGCCAGGGACGAAAGTCCCTGGATCGCGGTGCGCCAAGAGACATGACAGCCCCGTAGGGGCGACAGAAGGACGCTCGGCGTCTGGTGTCGCCCCTGCGGGGCTTTGGTAGTTAAGGCAGTCTCTTCCCAGGGGCTGACGCCCCTGGCTACCTGCCTGCGCCCCTTTGGGGCCAAAGCGTAGATTGCCCAGTTGCCGGACAGTGTTAGGACAAGCCAGCCGTAGCGCCTGGCGTTACGCCGGCACTAATTCAGCTTCTTCCGCTTCGGCTTCGTCGGGTTCTTCTTCGTCCTTTCTGGCGCCGCGCCACCATTCGGCGAAGCTTTGGAAGAGGACGTAGAACACGGGGACGAAGAACACCGCGAGCACGGTCGAGGCGATCATGCCGCCGAATACCGCGGTGCCCAGGGCGCGCTGGCCGGCGGCGCCGGCGCCTTCGGCGATCACCAGCGGCACCACCCCCAGGATGAACGCGAACGAGGTCATGAGAATCGGGCGGAACCGCAACCGGGCGGCGCGGATGGCCGACTCTTTAATGCTCTCGCCTTGGTTGCGGATGTCGCGGGCGAACTCGACGATCAAAATCGCGTTTTTGCTGGCCAGGGCGATAATCAGCACGATCCCGATTTGCGTGTAGACGTTGTTGTCCATTCCGCGCAGCGAGACCGCCGCCACCGCGCCCAAGACCCCCAGCGGCACCACCAGGATGACCGCCCAGGGAATGAACCAGCTTTCGTACTGCGCGGCCAGCACCAGGTACACCAGCAGCACCGCCATGGCGAAGATGAACATTGCCTCGCCGCCGACCTTCTTCTCCTGGTAGGCCATGCTGGTCCATTCGAAACCCATCGTGCCGGGCAGGTTTTGCTGGGCGATCTGCTCCATCAGCCCCAGCGCTTCGCCCGAGCTGTAACCTTGGGCTGGTTCGCCCGTGACCGACGCCGTGGGATAAAGGTTGTAGCGGTTGATCACCTGCGGGCCGAACGACTGCTGGACCTGGACCACCGAGCCGAGCGGGATCATGTCGCCGCGGCGGTTGCGGACTTCCAGCCGTTCGATGTCTTCCGGCCGGGCGCGGAACCGCTGGTCGGCCTGAACCCGCACCTGGAAGATGCGGCCGAACTTGTTGAAGTCGTTCACATAGGCCGAGCCTAGATACGCTTGCAAGGTGCCAAAGACCGTGCTGAGCGGAATATCGAGCGACTTGACTTTCTCGCGGTCCACGTCGACCAGCAATTGCGGCACTCCGGGGCGGAAGGTCGTGTTCACGCCGGCCAACGCCGATTGGCTTTGGGCCGCTTCCACGATGCCGAGCGCCGCCTGGTGGAGTTCGCCCAGGCCCACGTCGGAGCGGTCCTCGACCTGCATCTGGAAACCGCCGCGCACCCCCAGCCCGCGAATGGCCGGCGGCGCAAAACCGAACACCACGCCTTCTTGAATCTCGCGGAAGGCGCCGGTCAGGTCGGCCAGGATCGCCTCTTGGGTGCGACCGCGGGGGAGGCGCCGGTCCCACTCGTCAAACATGATAAACACCGTGCCCGCGTTGGGCGCGCTGCTGCCGTCCATGAGTGACAGGCCGCCGATGGTGAACCAGTCGACCACGCCGTCGGTGTTGGTGAAAATCTCGTCCAGTTTGGCCATCACCTCGCGCGAGCGGTGCTGCGAGGCGGCGTCGGGAAGCTGCACGTTGATAATGGCGTAACCTTGATCTTCGGTCGGCAAGAAGCCGCCCGGCACCTGGGTGTACCACCAGCCCGTGAGCGCCACCAACCCGAAGAACGCCAACATCACCAGGGCCGGCACGCGCACCAGTCCTCGCACGATCGCCACGTAGGCCCTCTCAAACACGTTGTAGACCGCGTTGAAGCCGCGGAAGAACCAGTTCTTTTTCTCCTTGGGCGGCCGCAGCCACAAGGCGCACTGGGCCGGCTTGAGCGTCACGGCGTTGATGGCGCTGATAAACGCCGTGGCGGCGATGGTCAGCGCGAACTGCCGATAAAGTTGCCCCGTGATGCCGCCCAAGAACGCGCTGGGGAGGAACACCGCCATGAGCACCAAGGTAATGCCGATGATCGGCCCCAGCACTTCGTCCATGGCCTTGATGGTGGCCGGCTTGGGCTTCATGCCGCGCTCGATGTGGTGCGCGGCGTTCTCGACAATCACGATCGCGTCGTCCACCACGATCCCGATCGCCAGCACCAGGCCGAACAAGGTCAGCATGTTGACCGAGAAACCCAAGGCCGCCATCGCCGCGAAGGCGCCAATGATGGTCACCGGCACCGTGGTGGCGGGAATCAGCACCGCGCGCCAGTCCTGCAAGAACAGCAGGATCACGATCAGCACCAGCAAGCCGGCTTCGAGCAAGGTCTTGTAGACTTCGTGAATCGAGGCGTCCACGAACTTCGTGGTGTCCAGCGGCAAGCCGTATTCCATGCCCGGCGGGAACGACTTGCTTAGCTCTTCCATGGCCACCCGGACTTCCTCGACCACCTCCAGCGCGTTGGCGCCGGGCAACTGGTAGATGCCCAGGTTGGCGTTTTGCTTGCCGGCCCGCAGCGTGTACTGGTCGTAGGATTGACTGCCCAGTTCAACCCGCGCCACGTCCCGCAGGTAGACAATTTGCCCGGCGTTCTCGCCGGTCTTGAGGATGATGTCTTGAAACTGCGTGGCTTCGCTCAGCCGCCCCAGCACGGTCACGGTGTATTGGAAGCTGAGGTCGTCGGGCGAGGGCGGCTGGCCGATCTGGCCGGCGGCCACTTGCACGTTCTGTTCGCGAATGGCGTCCAGCACGTCTTGCGTGGTCAGGCCGCGGGCCTTGAGCTTCTCGGGATCGAGCCAGACCCGCATGCTGTAGCTGCCGGTGCCGAAGACCGTCACGTCGCCCACGCCGCGCACGCGGCTCAGGGCGTCGCGCAGCCGGAGCGTAGCGTAGTTGGACAGGAACAGGCTGTCGTATTCGCCCGTGGGCGAGGTCAGTGAAATCACCAACAGGATGTTGGCCGATTGCTTCTTGACCGTCACGCCTTGCCGCTTGACTTCCTCTGGCAGCATGGCCTCGGCCACGGCCACGCGGTTTTGCACCAGCACTTGGGCTTCGTCCAGGTCCGTGCCGATCTCGAAGGTGATGGTCAGCGAATACGAGCCGTCGCTGGACGACGTGGACGACATGTAAAGCATGTTCTCCACGCCGTTGACCTGCTGCTCAATCGGCGCCGCCACGGTGTTGGCCACCACCGACGCATTGGCGCCAGGATAATTGGTGGTCACGCGCACCGTGGGAGGCGTGATTTCGGGGTACTGCTCGACCGGCAGCGCCAACAACGCCACCGCGCCAATTAGCATCGTCAAAATGGCGATGACGTTGGCGAAGATCGGCCGGTCAATAAAGAAGCGAGAAAACATGGAAAGCCGGGGAGCCTGGTCCGCGAAAGGGGAAATTGCAAATTGCGAAATGAAAATGGGAACGCTGGGGGGCGCGCCGAGCGGCCCTTACTGGGCGCTGCTCGAGCCTTGTTGCGCGATGGCGGCGTCGCTCCCCTCCGGGGGCGGAATCATGGCGGTTTGTTGCGGGTCCACCGTCGAGCCGGGTCGGGCGCGTTGCAGGCCGTTGACCACGATCCACTCGCCCGCGGCCAGGCCCTCTTCAACCACTTGCAAGTTTCCGACCGCGATCCCCAGCTTCACCGGGCGATGCTCCACTTCGTTCTTCCCGTTGACCACCAGCACGAAGTCGCCTCGCTGGTCGGCCCCGAGCGCCCGGGAATCGACCAGCAGCTTCGGCGCCGGTTCGCCCAACCCCGCCCGAATGCGAACAAACAAGCCGGGCACCAGGGCGTTGTCGGGATTGGGAAACGCGCCGCGGCGCATAATGGTGCCCGTCTCCGGATCAACGCTCAACTGGCGAAAGTCCAAATGGCCGTGGTACCCAAAATCCGTTTCGTTGGCCAGTTGCAGCTCCAACTGGGGCGGGTGTTTCTCGGGATCGGGCAGTTGCTTGTTCCGAAGCATCGTGCGGAACCGCAGTAGCTCGGCCTCGCTGATGTAAAAGTACGCGTGGATCGGGTCGATGCTCTCGATCGTGGCCAAGAGCGTTTGCTCGGCGGTCACCAGGTTGCCGATATCCACCAGGTGCCGCCCAATGCGGCCCGTGATCGGAGCGCGGACCTCGGTGTAATCAAGTTGTTGCTGCGCCAGCGTCAAGGTGGCCTCGGCGGCGGCCACGTCGGCCTGCGCGGTGGCCAGCTTCGCCTTCTGAACGTCCAGGTCCTGCGGCGACACGGCCCGCCGCTGCACCAGTTCTGAAGTCCGCGCGTAGGTGGCCTGCTCGAGTTGCAGGCTGGCTTCCGCCTTTTGCAGTTGCGCTTGGGCCGCCTGCACGGCGACCCGGAACGGCTTCTGTTCGATCAGGAACAAAATATCGTCTTTGTGCACGATCGCGCCATCCTCGAAGTTGATCTCGCGCAGATAACCGTTGACCCGCGCCCGCAGGTCCACCGTGGCCGTGGGACGCGTCGTGCCCGTGAACTCCACGTAATCCCGCACTGGCTGCGTGACCGGCTGCGCCACCGTCACCTTGGGCGGCGGGGGCGGCACGAACTCGTTGCTGCGCGTTTCGCACCCGGCGAGCAGCCCCAACAGCGTCGCGGCCAACAGCCCCAGCAAAGGCAAATTCGGTCGAAGCATCGTAACCGTGGTCCTTAACGAAAGTGAATTCAAGACAGGGGGCGCCCAAGCGGCCGTGGTGGGAAATTTGTTAGGAACGTCCCGCGAGCGATTTGCGAGACGCCGCGGGTTTGTCGTCTCGGGTCAGGTTCGCCTGCACCAACTCCAATAACTTGTGCAGCGTTTCCAGTTGCTCGGCGGTCAGGCCCTTGCCGGCCCGGGCGCGAATCCGCTGCTCGCATTGGATGATTTGCTTCCAGACCGCCTCGGCCTTGGGCAGCGGCGCGATGAGCTTGCGCCGGCGGTCGTGCGGACAGTCGGTGCGGACGATCAGCCCGTCACGCTCCATGCGATCCAAGACGCCGACCAAGGTGGCGGGGTCCATGTTCAAACGCTCGGCCAGGTCCACCTGGGCCAGTTGCCCATGCCCCGCCAGCAGGCTTAGCACTTGGAACTGCCGCCAAGTAACCGCTTGCGGAGCAAATTCCTTGTTCATGGCTTGCTCGAACGTATGAGCCGCCATGCGAATCCAATGACCGACGCTCTCGTCCAGATCGTATCCTTGCATCGCCGATTCTCAGTTAGATAGCCAGCTAATCATTTGTAGGCTAATTATATAGGCTGGCCCAAATCGAGCAAGAGGCAAATCAGGATGCATCGGTGGGAAGGGTAATCACGGTAAAACCAAGTGGGGAAAGGACGGGCGGGGCGGCGATCATGAATCTTTCATTATACGGATCAAATGTACCAAAAAATAAAAAGAGCGCCGCTTCGCGCCGGACCCGCAGAAACTTGACGTAACTAGTTTAAGGTAAACAACTTACGATTGATATTATAAAGCCGGTTCGTCCCCGGGAGGACACTCGACTCCCAGGCCGCGAAAGTTTCGGCAGTAGGTCCCGTCTGCCGGACGGAACCTTCCGCGAACGCTGCATGATGGCGGTCTGGCGGAAGGAAAGTCCCGCTCGGCAAGCGGGACCCCCCCGGAAGATTCACCTGCCGTGAGGCGCGTAACGCTCACGGAAAATGAGCGTATCTTGCCGTCTCGCACCGCCTTATCGTTGACTTGCCTCCCCCAAGACCCACAATAAAAGAGAGCCGCCCGCGCGCCGCGCTCCATCGTGGCGGCGCTCGCGCCACCGCGATGCCTAGGGAAGGAACGCCGGAGTTAGCAATGCAACAGCATTCACCCCTTCGATTGAGTACGGCGTTTCCCGCCGTATTGGTCGCTTGGCTTGCCCTGACGGCCGCCGACGCCCGGTCTGAAGTGGTCACGCTGAAGAACGGCCTGGCGCTGGAAGGCTCGATCGGGCTGGTGGCCGAGTTGGGCGCCAATCCGCTCGCGGCGCAAGACCCGGAAGGCGCCGTCGATGTCAAAAAGATCGTCCTTGTGGACGACGGCCTGCGGCGGGTGTTTGTCTCGAAGAACTGGGTCGCCAACACCGACCCGGCGGTCAAGAACGTCGTCAAGATTCGCATCGAGCAACGCGTGGCGGAGTCGGGGCGGCGGATCGCCTCGGTCGGCTCCATCGCCCGCGTCACGCCCTTTGACGAATGGGGCCGCCGCACGGTCACCATCAGCACGCCCCAAGGCTCAATCGACGTGATCCAGGGCATCACCGAAATCACCCCCACGTACACCCGCGTCCAGGGCCTGCAAGTCGGCCAGGACTCTTACGTGTGGGACACGCGGCTGGCCACCACCTCCATCCCGCATGACGTGCTGAGCAAAGTCATTCGCAAGCACATTGACCCCAAGGACGTCACCGCCCGGACCCGCATTGTCCGCTTGTACATTCAGGCCAACCGCGAGCGTGACGCGCAAGTGGAACTGGACGGGGTGATCAAGGACTTTCCCGACCTGCGCGACTTGGAAAAACTGAGCAACGAACTCCGCCAGGCGGCCGCGCAGCGGCTACTGGACGAGATCGACCTGCGGGCCGAGGCGGGGCAGCATCAATTGGCGGTGCGCATGCTGGGCGATTTTCCCACCAAGGGCATCGCCGGAGAACTGCTGCTCAAGGTCCGCGAGCGGCTAGCCAAGTACGGCGAGGTGCAGGAGCAGGGCCAGAACACCTTAAAACTTCTTGAGAAACACTTAAGCGATATCAAGGACGAGAGCCTGCGGACGCGCCTGCAACCGGCCCTGGAAGAGATCGCCCGCGAGTTGAACATCCACACGCTCCACCGCATGGCCCCGTATCTGCTGTTGGCCGACGACGCCAAGCTGGGCGCCGATCCAAAACTGGCGGTGGCCCTGAGCGGCTGGCTGATCGGTCCCGACGCGGCGCTGGAGAACCTGGCCGTGGCCGCCTCGCTCTACGAGGCCCGCAACTTGATCCGCGAGTATCTGCGGGCCAAGCTCAAGCACGAGCGCGACGCGGTGCTGGAGCAACTTGGTTCGCTGGAAGGCGGCGAGCCGCCGTTTCTGGCGAAGCTGCTGGCCCACATGCGGCCGCCCATCGAACCCGAGCAGGCCGACCGCGGCTTGTATGAACTCACCGCGCCGGGTTTGCCGAACGAACCCAACTTCACCTATTACCTGCAACTGCCGCCCGAGTACGACCCGATGCGGAAGTACCCGTGCATCGTCACGCTGCACGCCGCGGGCACGACGCCGCTGCACCAGATCGACTGGTGGGCCGGCCAGTACGTAGAGCGACTCGCCAGCCGCATGGGCCAGGCCACGCGGCAAGGCTACATCGTGCTGGCGCCGGCCTGGGGCCAAGAGCATCAACGGAGCTACGATTACACCGCCCGCGAACATGCGGCGGTGCTGTCGTCCTTGCGAGACGCCTGCCGGCAGTTCTCGATCGACACCGACCGCGTGTACCTGAGCGGCCACTCGATGGGCGGCGACGCGGCCTGGGACATCGGCGTGGCGCATCCCGATTTGTGGGCCGGCGTGATCACCGTGGGCGCCAAGTCCGATAAGTACGTGGCCCGCTACGCCGAGAACGTCCGTTACACGCTGCCCATGTACTTTGTGGCGGGCGAGATGGACGGCGACTGGCTGAGCGTCAACGAGCGCGAACTGGACCGCTATCTGACCTGGCACAACTTCGACGTGATGGTGGTCGAGTACCAAGGCCGCGGCCACGAGCACTTCCACGACGACATCCAGCACATCTTTGATTGGATGGAGCGCCACCGCCGCAACTTCTTCCCCACGCAATTCGAATGCGCCTCGATGCGGCCCTGGGATAACTTCTTCTTCTGGGCCGAACTGACCGGCTTCCCCGCCAAGGCGATGGTGGCCCCCGTGGCCTGGCCGCCCGACCGCGGCGTGCGGGCGGCTATGACCAAGGGCGAGATTCACCCGAACAACAGCATCAACCTGCAATCGGGCGCCAGCGGCGGCACGATCTGGCTGGCCCCCGAGATGGTCAAGTTCGACGAGCGGATCACACTGCGCTTCAACCGCTTCAACAAGAGCGAAGCCGTCAAGCCCACCGCCGCCGTGATGCTGGAAGACGTCCGCACCCGCGGCGACCGCTTCCATCCCTTCTGGGCCAAGGTCGAGTTCACGCAAGGACGGTAACTCCTTGCCGACGCATCGCGCCCGCGTCACGCACGATCTCCGCGAGCCAGCGGCGAGCGGGGGCGTCAGCCCCCTGATCGACTCGCCGAGGGACTCCCACCCTCTCCGCCCGACCAAACCTGCGGCGGTCGCTGGCGCTTGACGCTTCCGGTCTTTCGCAAAAAATCTTCGCGAACCTCTTGCCAATTCTAAGTGTCAATCATACACTATAAGAGGTTGGTGTTGAAATTACACTAACAGCCGTGGCGAGAACGAAAGGCGGTCCCTCGATGTGGCTTGAACGTCTTCTGGAGTGGCTGCTCGCCCTGCTGGCCAAGGGCGCCCTGGGGCTGGAAGCGGTGCGCGAATGTCGTGACAAGCTGACGGCGATCTGGGGTTATGACGAAAGCCTGCTCTGGCCGACGGAACAACCGCAGTGCGCTTCACTCGCGGCCGTGGATCGACCGGAGATGCTGACCGCGCCCAAGCGATTGACCTCGCCGCGGCGGATGTATGAACTGCGCGTCAAGCTCGCCGCGGGCGACCTGTGCGACGTACATCTGGCCGACGCCGCCGGGGACCGCTACGTGGTCAAGACGCCGCGTTTTGCCGCCGAGACGACCAACGCTCGCCTGGCTCAAGAGATGCGCATCCTGGAACGTCTGACGGAAGCCGATGCGCAGTATGCAAGCTACTTTCCGCGGCCGGTCGAGACGTTCGTCAGCGAACCGCGCGGGCCGCGCTACAACGTGCTGGTGTGGGAAGACGGATTTTACACGGCGGGCGAAATCGCCGTCCGACATCCGCAAGGTTTGGAAGGCCGGCATTTGGCGTGGATGTTCAAGCGGATCCTGGCGGCGCTGGGTTTCGCCCATCGCCAAGGTTGGATTCACGGCGCGGTGTTGCCGCCGCACTTGCTGTTTCACGCCGAGAACCACGGCCTGCACCTGGCCGGCTGGACGCATGCCGTGCGCGTGGGGCGGCCATTAACGGACGTCCCGCCCGAGTTCGAGGCGTGGTATCCGCCCGAAGCTCGGCGCGGCGCCGAGCCAGCGACCGACATTTACCTGGCGGCCAAGTCGGTTGTGTACCTGGCGGGCGGCGATCCCCAACACAACCAGACGCCCGACACGGTTCCCAGCCCGCTGCGGCGGTTCCTCCAGTCCTGCCTGTTGGAGTCGCCCCAGATGCGGCCGCGCGACGCTTGGAGTCTGCACGAAGAATTCGATGACCTATTGCACGACCTCTACGGACCGCCGCGGTACGTGCGGCTGACGATGACGTAACTCCCGGTGTGGCGCCCTTCGGACGTTACAACGAAAACGCACTCGCGGAGCGAGTGCGCCGCATTACGGACCCTTTCGCTTCCTCTTTTCACAAGGAGACTTTCATGGGTGGCACAGCCTGGTCGGACCTGCACTATCATGCCCGCGCTAAACATCGCCGGGCCACGGGCCAATCGGCCTTTGTTCACGACGACGACATCCGGCACGGCCGATCGGCCGCGTCGGTCCACGAGAAGATGGACCCCAAGCTCTTCAAGAACGGGTTGCGGGAAGCCCGCGACTGCGAAGCCCACCCCACGTCCAGCCCGGTGTTTGTCGGCTTCGACGTGACTGGCTCGATGCGGTCGGTCCCGCACATCGTGCAGCAGAACCTGTGTACGCTGATGGGCCTGTTGCTCCGCAAGTCGTACTTGCCCGACCCGGCCATCTGCATTGGCGCCATCGGCGACGCCACGTGCGACGCGGCGCCGCTGCAAATCGGCCAGTTTGAGTCGGGCATCGAGATCGAAGACGACTTGAGCAAGCTGTTCCTGGAAGGCGGCGGAGGCGGCCAGCAGACCGAGTCGTACGAGTTGGCCTTGTACTACCTGGCCCGCAAGACCGCGACCGACGCCTGGGACAAGCGCGGCAAGCGCGGCCATGCGTTTTTGATCGGCGACGAGATGCCGTATCCCAAGGTTCGCCGCAAGGAAGTCGGGCGAGTGTTCGGCGACGCGCTGCAAGCCGACATTCCGATCCGGCAGATCGTGGCCGAGGCGCGCCAGCGGTGGGACGTGTATTTCATCCTGCCGAACCTGACCTCGTACTACAACGATCCGAAGATCCTGGATTGTTGGCGAGAGTTGCTCGGCCAGAACGTCATCAAGCTGCCCGACCCGGCGGGGATCAGCGAGATGATCGCCTCGCTGGTGGGCGTGGCCGAAGGCGTCGCAGACGCCGTCACGGTGGAGCACGACCTGCGCGAGGCCGGCGCCAGCCGGAAGGTGGCCCGCGCCGTGCGCGGCGCGCTAGAGACGATTTAAAGTGCGGATTGCGGAATAAAAATCGTTCGCCCGCTTTTCCTCGTGACGACGCGCTGCGTCGCACGAGCCAAGAACGCCAAGCGGTTACGCCGCAAGAGACTTTCGTAGGTCCCGCCTGCCGGGCGGGACCTACTTCGCAAAAGATTCACAACCTCTACGACAAAGCGTTCGGCGGCGAGACGCCGCTACGAACCCCTGATGATATAGACCGTCACAGACGGGCGTTCCCATGCAAAGCGTGGGAACGCGTGCGTGTGTCTCCTGCATTCTTCAATCCGCAATCCTCATCGACATTTGGCCCTCTTCCATGAAACGCGCAATCATCGTTCAAGGTCTGGGGTTTGGCGACGAAGGCAAGGGCGCCACGGTGGACTTCCTGACGCGCCATCTGGCGGCCGACCTGGTGGTGCGCTTCTGCGGCGGCTCGCAGGCGGCGCATAACGTGCAGCTTCCCGAAGGCCCGCGGCATACGTTCTCGCAATTCGGCGCCGGCGCGCTGGCGGGAGCGCGAACCTATCTCTCGCGGCATGTGGTAATCCACGTCGGCGCCTTAATGGCCGAGGCGGAACACCTGGAAACGCTGGGAGTCGCGGCGCCGCTGGACCAGCTTTCTCTTCATCCCCGCGCGCTGGTGACGACCGAGTACACACAAGCGATGAACCGCCTCCGCGAATTGGCGCGCGGCGACGCCCGGCATGGCTCTTGCGGGCATGGCGTGGGCGAGACCCGTCACTACTGGCTGCGATACGGCGCTGACGCGGTCACGGCCGGCGACCTGGCGAACTTGGACGTACTGAGCGACAAGCTCGAACTGCAACGGCAGCGGCTGCTCTTGGAGTTGCAGGAGGTAGCTTGCACGTCGGAGGCGGCGCGGCGGCTGGCGGCCGAGGTGTTTGGCGCGTCGTCGGGGGAAATCGCCGAGGAGCTACATCACCTGGGCCGGCGGCTGCAACTTGCATCCGTCGTTCCCGACTATCGGACCGCTATTTTCGAAGGCGCCCAAGGCGTACTGCTGGACGAGTGGCGCGGCTTTCATCCGTACACTACTTGGAGCACGGTCACGCAGCACCATGCGTTGGAGTTGGTCGCGCAGTCCGGCGCCGACGCGCTCTGCGCCTTGGGACTGACGCGCGCCTACGCCACCCGTCACGGCGCCGGCCCGTTCCCGACCGAAGACCCGCGGCTGCGCTTGGCCGACCACGGCAACCCCTGGAACGCGTGGCAACAAGCGATGCGGTTCGGCCACTTGGACCTGGTGCTTCTGGAATACGCGCTGGCCGTAAGCGGCGGCGTGTTGGATGGGCTGGTGCTCAACGGCCTGGACCAGATCGGCGAGACAACCCAGGTTTGCGTCGCCTACGAAGATCAGGAACGCCTGGCGCCCGCCGAGTTTCCCCATCTGCAACATCAAGAGGAACTCACGCGGCAGCTCTTTCAAGCCAAGCCGATTTATCGCCGAATCACGGCCTCGGCCTTGGAGGATCGGTTGGCGACCTTCGCGCCGCTGGCGATCACCGCGCGCGGCCCCACCTGGCGCGACCGTTGTTTGGTAACGCTCCCCTTTCGCACGCTCCCAAGCGCCCGAAACGGCGAGCATGCACGCGGCGAGCAGCGCTAGCGCAGTTTCAAGTCGATCGTTGTTCAATCAACAAAGGATGGGTGGCGGCGGAGCCTCAGCGACGCCGTTAGCCACCCCTCCCTCATGGCGCAGGCGACTCCTTGAAACTGCGCTAGGGGAAGGGTTTCGCGGGGCGCCAATCCACCAGGTGCATTTCGACCGAGCGGCGGCCGCGGAAAGCGTTGATTACCGGACGGTAGGCGATATCGATCGGCCCAGCGTGCGCGGTCAGCGCGTCGGCCGCCTCGCCCAGGTTGAAGCCGACCGCTCGCAGCGTCACGTTGTGCTGCCGCAGCTTGAGCGACAGGTGCCGTTCGCCGCCGCCGATGCGCCGCGGCGGCTCGGCCAACTCGACCCCCGAGGCGCACAACAGCGGGCGGGGGTTGCCGTGGCCGAACGGCGCCAAACGCTCGATCTGCTCCACCACCGGGAGCGTCAGTTGGCTGAGCGGAGATTCCGCGTCGATCACCAACTCGGCTTGGCGGTGGTCCCGCGGCGACTCGCTGCTCACGTACTCGCAAAACGCGGAGCGGAAGGCGGGGATTTGCCCCTCGTCAATCTTCAGCCCCGCCGCCGCGGCATGCCCGCCGTGCGAGACTAAATAGGCCGTGCAAGCCATCAAAGCCTGGTGCAGATTGCACGCCCCGGCCGATCGGGCGGAGCCAAGGCCGGGCTTGACTCCCAGCGGGTCGAGCGAGAGCAGCACCACGGGGCGGTTGTACTTTTCCGCCAGCCGGCCGGCGACAATCCCAATCACGCCCGCGTGCCAGCCGCGGTCGGCCAGCACCAGCGCGGGATCGTTCTCCAGGTCAAACTCCTCTTTGGCTTGCTTGCTGGCGGCCAGTTGAATCTTGCGTTCCAGCGAGGCGCGGTCCTCGTTCAACTGATGGATGTAGCGGGCCAGCGAATCGGCGCGGTCGGGGTCGTCGGTGGTCAGCAGGTCGATGCCGAGCTGCGCTTGCCCCAAACGCCCCGCGGCGTTCAGCCGGGGCGCCAGCGTGAAGGCGATATCTTCCGCCTCCAAGGTCGGCTTCTGATCAAGCTCGGTAATTTGCATGAGCCGCGCTAGCCCCAACGGCGGCTGGTCCTTGAGGCTGTGCAAACCGTGACGCACCAAGATGCGGTTCTCGTCCAGCAGGGGAACCACGTCGGCCACCGCTCCCAGCGAGGCCAGGCCAATGGCGGTCAGCAAGAAACCGCGCATCTCGGGACTGACCTTCTTGGCGTTGCTGGCGCGCTGGCACAAGGCCCAGGCCAGCTTGAAGGCAACCCCCGCGCCGCATAGGCCGGCAAAGGGATAGTTCCCGCCGGGAAGCGCCGGATGCACAATTGCCGACGCTTCGGGCAATCGTTCGGCGGGAGCGTGATGATCGGTGATAATTAGTTCCAGACCCAAGCGCTTGGCCGCGTCGGCCTCGGCCAGGCTGGCGATGCCGCAATCGACCGTGACCACCACCGCGGCCCCGCGCGCGGCCAGGTTGGTCAATGCGTCTTCGTTCAGACCGTAACCGTCTTCCAGGCGGTTGGGAACGTGATAATGCACGTCGGCGCCGAACAGCCGCAAGGCGCGGACCAGGATCGCGGCGGCGGTCATGCCGTCGGCGTCGTAATCGCCGTAAACGTAGATGCGGCGACCGGCGCGGACCGCCGCGTCCAACCGATCGACCGCCTGAACCACGCCCGGCAGTTGCTCCGGCTCGCGCAGGCCCGTGAGTTTTGCCTCCAGGAAAGTGCGGGCGCTCTCGGCGTCAGACACGCCGCGCGCGACCAGCAGTTGGGCCAGCACGGGCGGCAGGCCCGCCGATCGTTCCAGAGCGGCGATCCGAGGGGCGTCATGCGGTTGAATGCGCCAGCGTTTTTGCATCCCGCGCCCTGGGCCTGCGAAGAAAGAGAACTCAATCCACCTGTCGCGGGAAATCAGAGCGCGCAGGGGCTCCTCCCGCCAGCATGCGAAGACGCACGGCGTGGGGCGGGATGGAGAAAAAACCGTCCGATCCGCAGCGCCAACGGACTTTACTTCTTCTTCTCGTTATGCACCGTGTGCTTGCGCAGACGCGGGCAATACTTCTTGATTTTGAGCTTCTCGCCGCCGGGCTTGCGCCGCAGCACGTAGTTGTAATCGCCGGTTTCCTCGCACACGAGGAACACCACCTCAACCTTCTTTTTTCCGCTCTTCGCCATGATGGGTGCTCCCAGTAGATCTTCCTGAAAACTCGCATTGTACAAGGAATCGCCCGACGTTGGCCAGGGGCGTTTCTTGAGAGTTGAGGCGAGTTGCACGTTTTATTTGGAAGAGGCGATTAGCCACGGATGAGGAAGAAAGCGGTTGAGTCCATTCCTTTGCTCTCTTGCTTCTTCTTATCCGTGTTTCATCCGTGGCTCATTGCCTGACTGGCAACCGAACGTCCGGCAATTTCCGCTCGCGCCGAGGGGCCAAGAGCTAATCCTGGCCATGAGATGCCAGATTTGTGACGAATTCCGTGGAATAAAAACTTGCCGATGTGCCGAAGGGGTGAGGAAGACGCTGTCTCGCGGAGTTTCTGGAAGCGGGAAGTCGCGAAATTCGCAACCCTTTCCCCCACAAGGCCAGGGTCTTGCCCACCTTCCTTGAACGACGGACAACCCTTAGCCCGCTAACGAGTTGCGGCGGCGGTTGCTTTTTTAGTTGTCTTTTCGCTAGAATAAGCTAACCTAAACTCTTGCAAAGAGCGAATTTCGGTCCTATCTTCCTGTCTTTGACGATCCCTTTTCTCTCCCACCTACGGATCGAGGGAGCTGAGCTCGATGGCTACAAATTCTTCTCCTACTCTCCCCCAAGCCAAGCCGCTTTCCGAACCAACGGCCGGCAACGGCGCCGCGCCGGGCGGTAATGGTCACCCTCATCCCCAGAACGTTGCGGCCGCGGCGGTCGCTCCGGCCGAGGACGCGGAGGGGAGCGAAGAAGAGGAAGAGGAATTTCAGCCCAGCCAAAAACGCTTCATGGTGTTCATGGCGGTGCCCAGTTGGCTGGTGAGCATGGTGTTTCACATCATCGTGCTGCTGCTGATGGCGCTGATGACCTTGCCCACCCAAAAAGAACAAGCCCCCCGCACCCTGGAAATCGGCCAGAACGAAGCGGTCGACGAGTTGGAAGAAGAATTCGACGACCCGATCGACATTCCCGACATGACCGATAACCCGGTCACGTCCGACTTGGCGGCCGTGGCCATGCCCTCGGCCGAGTTGCCCACCACGCCGGTCGAGACGCTTGCCCCGGCGGCCGATCTTGACGCCGCGGCGGTGGCCATCGAACTATCCGACTTTGGCGAGCAAACCGCACCCAGAAACGACCTGATGGCCACCACCGGCGCGTTGGCGGGGACCGGCTTCACGGGCCGAGGTCAGGCCAAGGCAGGCATGGTTGCGGCGGCGGGCGGCACCAAGGGAAGCGAAGAAGCGGTGGCCCGCGCGCTGCGCTGGATCGCCGCCCATCAGTTGCCCAATGGCGCTTGGAGCTTCGATCATACCTTTGGCCCCGGACAGCGCGTTTCGCCCAATCCCGGCACCTTGAAGGAAGGCTTTAACGGCGCCACGGCAATGGCCCTTTTGCCGTTCCTTGGTGCTGGCCATACCCACCGCGAGGGCGAATACAAGAAGGTCGTGGAAGCGGGCCTGTACTTCCTGGTGAACAACGCCAAGGTGCAAAACCGCGGCGGTTTAATGACGGCGAGTTACGAAGAGCCGGGCGGTTCGATGTACTCGCACGGTCTTGCCTCGATCGTCCTGACCGAAGCCTACGGTATGACCCAGGACCGCGCGCTGATGCAGCCAGCTCAACTGGCGATCAACCATATTGTCTACGCCCAGGACCCGGTGGGCGGCGGCTGGCGGTATCAGCCCAGGCAGCCCGGCGATACGTCGGTGGTGGGTTGGCAATTGATGGCGCTCAAGAGCGGTCACATGGCGTACTTGCAAGTCCCGCCCAACACGATTCGCGGCGCCTCGAACTTTTTGGACATCGCCCAATCCGACAGCGGCGCCAAGTACGGTTACACCGGCCCCGGCGCCGGCCAGGCCACCACGGCGATCGGCTTATTGTGCCGGATGTACCTGGGCTGGAAGCGCGAGAACGCGGCCCTGGAGCGGGGTGCGGAGTTCTTGAGCAAGACCGGCCCCTCGATCAGCGAGCGCGGCACCGGCAACATGTATTACAATTACTACGCCACGCAGGTCTTGCGGCAATACGGCGGCGACAAGGGCGACCCGCAGTGGGAGCTGTGGGAGAAGTGGAACACCAAGATGCGCGACTCGCTGGTCTCGCTGCAATCCAAGGATGGCCCCACCAACGGAAGCTGGTATATGAACGGCGACCACGGCGCCGAGCGCGGCGGCCGGTTGTACTGCACCGCGATGGCCACCATGATCCTTGAGGTCTACTACCGCCACATGCCCATCTACCAAAAAGCCGCCACGCAGGAAGACTTCCCGCTGTAAGGCGGCGGTTATCGGATGACGGGAAACTTGCAAAGGACGAACCGAAAGGTTCGTCCTTTTTTCTTTACGCGACCAGGTCCCGTCTGCCGGACGGGACTTGCCCTGGCGCCGTTTCATGCGATTGGTTGTTCAATGCGCAGAGAGTGGCTGGCGGCGGAGCCTAAGCGAAAAGAAAAGACGAAAGCGGCGATGAATCGCCGCACTCTAAAAGGGTCTTACGTCGCCGACAGTCCTTGCCGCAGCGCTTCGCGAATCCACTCGGGCGATTCGACGCCCACCGAAAGGCGTATTACGCCGCCGTCGATGCCTAGTTGCTCTCGCTCTTCGGGCGATAGACCGCGGTGGCTGGTGGTTTCGGGGTGGCTGAGCGTGGTGGACGCTTCGCCCAGCGAGGGGCAAAACGGAATGTGGCGCGAAGCGGCGATGAACGCATCGGCCGCCGCCCGCCCGCCGCGCAGGCGGAACGCGATCATCGAGCCGTACCGTCCGCCCAACTGGCGCGTCGCCAACGCATGCGCGGGATGGGACTCCAGGCCGGGATAAAACACCTGCTCGACTTCGGCTTGCTCCGCCAGAAACCGCGCGGCGTGCAGCGCGTTGGCGCAGGCCCGCTCCATCCGCAGGTGCAACGTGGTCAGCCCGCGGAACGCCAGCCAGCAGTCAAAGGGGCTGGCCGTCAGTCCCCAGGCCGCAAGCACGCCGGACATTCGCTCCCACGTATCTTCTCGGCCGCAAAGCAAGCCCAGCACCACGTCGCTATGGCCGTTCATCATTTTGGTCAGGCTTTCCAGCACCAGGTCGGCGCCCAACTCCAAGGGACGCGTCAGAACCGGCGACGCGAAAGTGTTGTCCACCAAGAGCCGCGCGCCGCGCTGGTGCGCCACGTCGGCCAGGGCTGCGATGTCGGCCACTTCGAGTAACGGGTTGGCCAGGGTCTCGACCACCACCAGCCGGGTGGCGGGCGTGATGGCGGCGGCGACGGCGTCCACGTCGCACGGGTCGGCCAGCGTGCTGGTCACGCCCCACCGCGCCGCCTCGTAGGTAAGTAAGAAGCGGCTTTTGCCGTACAGCAGCCGGCTGACCACTACATGGTCGCCTGGCTTCAAGAGGGCCAGTGTCGCCAGGGCCAAGGCGCCCATGCCCGACGAGGCGACCGCGGCCCGGTCTGCGTGGTGCAACTGCCGGCACTTTTCGGCCAGCATCGCCGCGTTGGGGTGGCCGTCGCGCTGGTAGACGTAACCTTCGATCTCTCCGGCCAGCGTTCGGTCGGCCTCTTCCGGCGACTCGCAACGATACACGGAAGCCGGAAAGATGGGCGGGGACAGCGAATGGACGGGAAATCGCTGTTCGGTGGGAGCCGGGCAAAGGTCGTCGGAGCGCAAGGGCATGGCAGGTGGTTCAAGTGGAAAAAGGAAAGGCGACGGTGGCGGTTCATTCTAAGGTCCGCCGCGCTCCCTGCGTAGCGGAAGGCGATGGATCAGGGGCGCCCCTTGCTCGCCATGAAACCAACAATCGAAGGAATGGGCGTTCGCGGGATCAACCTTGACGACGCCGGGGAGCATGTTTATAGTTCGCCGCCCCGTAAGAGCGGGAGGAGAATCGCGTTTGGCTGACTCATCGCGTGGAGGAGAGTTTGCTCATGGCCGGCATGGATGCTCATTGCGGCGGTTGCGTCGCCTGGGAGAAGACTCGCGGTTGCACGGCGCTGGCGGCAACGGCGCTGGCGGCGTGGCTCACGATCGCCTTGGTTAGTCCGCACGCCAGCGCCCAAGCGCCGGCGGGCGCCAAGACGCGGCCCACCGCCGGACCGGCCGCCCCTCCCACGGCGCAGGCGTCCTCTGATCCGACGCTGGTGCAGTCCATCGCCGCCGAGAAGGCCGCCGGCCAGACCAAGATTGCGGCGGTGGTGAACAGCGAGCCGATCACCCGGCAGGAGTTGGCCGACGAGGCGCTCCGCCGCCATGCCAACGACGTGATCGAGGCGGTGGTCAACAAGCACCTGATTCTCCACGAGTGCGAGCGCAAGGGGATCGTGATTACCGAGAAAGACATCGAGGTGGAGATCGCCCGGATGGCCGCCAAGTTCGGCCTGACGCCCGAGCGCTACCTCAAGCTGTTCGAGGACGAGAAGCGCATCACCCGCGACCAGTACAGCCGCGATATTGTCTGGCCCACGTTGGCCCTGCGGCGGCTGGTGGCCGACCAGATTCAAGTCTCGCGCGAGGAATTGGAAAAGGCGTGGGAATCGGAAGTCGGCGAGCGCGTCGAGGTGCGGCTGATCGCCGTCAGCTCTCGCGAGAAGGCCGAGCAACTGCGCCAGCAGGCGGCGGCCAAGCCCGAAAACTTTGGCGAGTTGGCCAAGAATCACTCTGAAGACAAGCCCAGCGCAAGCGCCCGCGGCGTCATTCCGCCGATCCGCAAGCACGTGGGCGATCCGGAACTGGAGCGGGTCGCGTTCTCGTTGAAGAAGGACGAAATTTCCCCGGTCATCGCCGTGGGCAATCAATTCGTGATCCTCAAGTGCGAACGGAAGCTGCAAGCCACGTTCGTCGCGCCGCAGTACAAGCAGCAGGCGGAAGAGACGCTGGTGGATCGCATCAAGGAGCAAAAGCTCCGCGAGGCGGCCGCCAGCCTGTTCCAGCAACTGCAAGACCATGCCCAGATTGTCAACGTCTACAACGATCCGCAACTCCAGCAGCAAATGCCCGGCGTGGCGGCCACCATCAACGGCCGCAAGCTCACCATGCAGCAACTGGCGGAAGAGTGCATCGCCCGGCACGGCGTCGAGGTGCTGCAAGGCGAGATCAACCGCAAGGTCCTGCTCCAAGAGCTGAAGCGCCGGCGCCTGACCGTCACGCAACAAGACCTGGACGCCGAGATTGCCCGGGCGGCCGATTCGTTTGGCTATGTCCACACCGACATGACGCCCGACGTGAACCGCTGGCTGCAAGACATGACCGACGGCGGCGACGCCCGCGCCATCGACCTGTACGTGCGCGACGCGGTCTGGCCCTCGGTGGCGCTCAAGAAGCTGGTGGGCGGCGACATCAAAGTGACGAATGAAGACCTCAAGAAAGGCTTTGAGGCGAACTTCGGCGAACGGGTGGAAGTGCTGGCGATTGTGCTGGGCACGCAGCGCGAAGCTCAAACCGTGTGGGAAATGGCTCGCGACAACCCCTCTGACGCCTTCTTTGGCCAACTGGCCAAGCAGTACTCCATTGAGCCCGTCTCGCAGGCCAACGGCGGGACGGTGCCGCCCATTCGCCGCCACGGTGGGCAGCCGGCGCTGGAGGAAGAGGCGTTCCGCCTCAAACCGGGCGAACTCTCGGCCATTGTGAACATCGGCGGCAAGAGCATTCTTATGCGATGCCTGGGCCGCACCGAGCCGACCGTGACCGACTTCAACGCCGTCAAGGACGAACTGCACAAGGACATTCACGAGAAGAAACTGCGGCTGGCCATGGCCGAGCAATTCGACCGCCTGGTCGATGCGGCCCAGATCGACAACTTCCTGACGGGCAGCTCGCAAATCGGCAAACGCATTGCCGGGCCGCAACCGCCCGGCGCCGCCGCTCCCGCGCCGCCCAAGACGCGTTAGTTCGTGGTCGGGGCGTTCTCGCGTAGCGGAAGCGTCCCGCTTCCATCTTCCACGGTGCGAAACCGCAAGCGACATCGCTTGCGGTTTTGCGCTGGCGCCGCTCGCTCTCTTTCCGGCTGATGAACATCCAAAATCAAGTGGCGGTCATAACCGGCGCCGCCGGTGGAATCGGCGAGGCGGTGGCGCGCGAGCTGGTCCAGCGCGGCGCGCGGGCGGTGGCGCTGGTCGATCGTAGCGAACGCGCGGTGGAAGTGGCCGACGCGCTGAATGCGCGGCATGGCCGGCAAGTTGCCGAAGCGCACCTGGGCGACACCACCGACGACGCCTTCCGCACGCAAGTCTACGACGCCACGATCGCCCGTCATGGCGTGGTGAGCATTTGCATTCCCGCGGCGGGCATCACCCGCGACGCCCTGGCGGTCAAGGTGGACAAGGCCACCGGCAAGGCCGAGATGTACTCTCCGGCCACGTTTCGTGAAGTGATCGAAGTGAACCTCATCGCGCCGGTCTATTGGGCGCTGGAGATGGTGGCCCGGATTGCCGAAGACCGCCGCCGCCGTGGGCTGAAGCGCTGGGAGCCAGAGGAAGAGATCCAAGGCGCGGTGGTCCTGATCGGCTCGGTGTCGTCGCAAGGCAACAAGGGGCAGGTCGCCTACGCGGCCAGCAAGGCGGGGCTGGAAGGCGCCGCGGCCACGCTCTCGCAAGAGGCGATCTTCCACGGCGTCCGCTGCGCCGTGATTCACCCCGGCTTTACCGACACGCCGTTGGTGCGCGTCTTGGGCGACGAGCACATCGCGCAGCGCGTCCTTCCCTTGACGCAACTTCGCCGGCTGATCCGCACCGAAGAGATTGCCGACGCCATTTGCTTCCTGATCTCCAACCCGATCATCAGCGGCCCCCTCTGGGCCGACGCCGGCTGGCGCCCGCAGGCGTAAAAGACCGCCGTCGCCTAGGGCGGCGCCAGGTGGAACGCGCATGGGTTAATACCGCCACGTCAGCGTGGCGCGGGCCATGATTGGCTCCACGGGGTGGAAATGGAAATCCTCGGCGGCGGGCAAGCCGGCCGGTTGTGACTCATAGAAGTAGGTGATGTCGTTATCGTCGCTGTCGAACAGGTTAAAGATCTCCACCATCAGTCCGAACGGATTGGCTTCGTACCCGGCTTGCAAATTGACCACGGTCGTGGTGTTGCTGCGGGCGCTGTTGTCCTCGATGAGGGCCGCGGGACCGTAGTGCCGTAGCCGCACGCCCGCGAACAATCCGCCCTCCGGTTCTTGTGCGACCAGGCCAGCCCCAAGGACGTTCTCGACGGCGTTGGGAATGCGGTCTCCGCCCATGAAACGAGGACGCACCCAGGCGTAGTCGGCGTCCACGGTCAGCCAGCGCTGGACCCGCCATTGGTTTGTCCACGTCACGCCCACGCGATGGCTGGCCGGTCCTGGTTCGGTCGTGCCCGCGTCGCCCACGAACACCAGCTCCGAATCCAACTCCAAGTACCACAACGCGAGCGTTGTGTTCCAATCGCGGGTAAGCCAAGAGCGGGCGCCAATTTCACTTCCATCGGACTGGACCAGTGGTTGGGCGGGATCGACGGCCGACGTGACGCCGCGGGCGTCGTTGCTGTGAAAGCCTTGGCCCCAGTTCAGATAGAATTCCGTTTCCAGCCACGGCCCGAACACCAAACCCGCCTTGGGGCTGAAGACATCGTCGGTTTCGGCGCCGGAGTCGGCCGGGTCCGCGCCCGCATTGACGTGAAAACGATAAAAATCGCCGCGCACGCCCACGTTGGAGCGGACCTTGTCGGCCAGTTGCGTTTCGTTCAGGTAGTACAGCGCGTAGCTTTGTTGGTCCACGTCATCGGTGCGGACCGTGGAAAGAAGCGCGCGCCGCCGGGTGCGGTTCAATTGCAGGTCATGGATGTTGTCGTTGCGGAACTGGAAACCGAAGGTATGGTCCATGACCTCGGCGCGGAGCGTCCGGCTCAGGTTGACACCCGAGTACACGCGCTCGTCCACTTGCTGGATTTGATCGCCGTTGAGGGGGTCTTCCAGGAAAAACGTGAAGTTCGAGAAGAGATCAAGCTGGTAATACGTGACAAACGCATTGGCCTTGGTGACGGAATCGCCGTCATCGCGCCAGTATTCACCGTTCAGGCTGACGCGCGTCGTTTCGCCCGCGTCGCTTGGATCCAGCGAGCCAAAACGGTCCACCAGGCCAGCCGTCACCGCGCGGGCGGAAATCTGGTTCGTGGCGCTCCAATCGCCGCGGTACGCCATTCCCGTAATCGCCACGCCTTGGTAATCGTCGCCGGCCGACCATCGCACCACGCCGTTGACCTTGTTGTAGTTTTCGGGAATGGCCCAAGGGCCGTCGTAGAACACGCTCTCAAAGGCGTACAGCAAGTTCCCCCCGGCCAACGGTTGCGAGTCGGCCGCCAGCACGCGGTAATAGTCGTATTGCCCCGCGGTAACCTTGGCGATGCCTTCGGGCAACGTCCGCCGCGTGTGCAAGTCCAGCGCCCCGGCCGAGCCGAAATCTCCCACGTCGGCATGGTACGGCCCGAGTTTGTACTCGCCGTAGTCGATCAACTCGGGAATCAGCCAGTTGATGTCAAGATAACCCTGGCCGTGGCCGTGCGACGGCAAATTAATGGGGGTCCCGTCCACGCGCACCAGAAAGTCGGTGCCGTGATCCAGGTTGAAGCCGCGGACGAAAAACTGGTTCGCCTTTCCTGAGCCGCTATGCTGTGTGACGATCATGCCCGGGACGGACTCCACAATCTCGCCCGGCCGGAGGATCGGCCGATGCTGCAAGTCGGCTTGTCCGAACACGCCCTGCGAAGCGGAGCGTGCTTGGCCGATCAAGTCCTGCCCGCGCCCCCGTGGTGCGTCATTCGGGGGCGAGGGAAAATTGGATGCGTCCAAGGGCGCACTGGGAGGGAACATCGGAGAAACGTCAAGCGGCGCGGCAGAAGCTCCGCCCGCGCCCGCTTCGGCCGCTTGCGGCCCAATGCCTTCGACCACCGTTTCCGGGATCTCGGGTACTGGGGAATCGTCGTCGTCTTGAGCGCGTAACACGTCCGCCACTAGTAATCCCGCGATGGCCAGCGCCCAAACACGATACCTCATCTCACACCCCCAACGTGCTTTTTCAAAACAACAGGATCTTTCTTTGGTATCGGCCTTGCGGGTTGTGCGGGTTATACCGAACCTGAAAAATGAAGGGACATCGGCTGGGATGAACTGCCGTGCGCGCAGCCCAACCTTTCCGGGTTTCCTAGTTTGTGATTCTTGAGGCCAAGATGTGCGATCAGCGAAAATCCCCACGGCGCCGATCCGCTGGGGCGGTGTCGCGCGGAATCCTTGTTAACCTTCGAGCGCCATTCCGGTACGCCATGCTTCCTGGCGTCAAAGTCAACGCCGTTTGCGTGTTTGTCATGCTTCTTGCGGCGCATGTGGCCGTCCCCGTCGTGGCCGCAGATGATTTGCTGCCTAAAGACAGCGTGGTCGCGGCGCTGCGTCCCGGCGAGACGTTGCACCTGGTTTCGGCCTTGGAGGCGGGTTCGACCGTCACGCCGGGCGGGTGGAACCTGCAAAGCGGGGCCTGGGAGAAAGCCCCGCACACGGTTCCAGCCAAGGTGGGGCGCGAGGCGCTAGCGTTTCGCGGCGTGGCCCGGCAGGCGGGCAAGGGCGACTTTACCATCAGCGGCCCGGTTCCCGGCCAGACGCTGGCTTTGGGCGGTTGGTTTTACCGCGCCGAGGGCGCCAACGTGCGCGAGGTCGGCTTCCAGGTTTACGACCAAGAGGGCGAGGCGCTGCTTTACCTTGTTCCCGCCGATTGGGCCGGCTGGCAATGGGTCGAGGCGCCGCTGACCGCCACGGCCTGGAAGCAGGCGTATCCGCAGGCGAACAAGAACGCCGCGCCCGATATGCCGCTCAAGTCGGTCAACATCATCTGGTGGTCGCGAGAGTCCGGACCTAGCGAAGTGATCGTCGATGGCGTGACGGCGCGTGTCTGCTTGCCCGAAGAACCGCGGCGAACCGGCGTGACTGTGGAGTTGACCGGCGCCGCCGACGCCCCCTTGGGCGAATCCTACGGCGGTTCGTTGCTGGTGACCAATTCCACCGATCAGCCCGCCACGGTCAACCTCGAATTGTCGCTCCAGCGCGATGGCTCGTTGTACGACGAACCACTGCCCGATCCCGTGCGCGGCGCCGACCTGGCGCGCGGCGCGCGAAGCTGGGCCCAAGCCGACGGAAAAACGATCGCCGAGAACACGTTGACCGACGGCCTGGATTACACCGCCGCCGAAACCGCCTATCGAACCGGTTACTGGGAGTCGGCCGCGCAGATGGTGGAGTTCGATCAGCCGCGGGAAATCACCGCCCTGGGCTGGCGCGCCGGAGACGCGAACTGGATTTGGAAGGTCGATGTGCTGTCCTCGCTCGACGGCCAGACGTTTACCCCGGTCGCTGGCCTGCAAGGCGTTGATCTGCACGCGAAATGGGGCGAGCAACTCTTTCCCGCCTTCGCGCCGTTCCGCGCCAAGCAAATCAAGCTGCGTTACCACCGCGACGGCGCCAAGATGGACGTGGTGCGAATGCCGGCGGCCTTGCGCGCGTGGGACGGCGCCCAGGATGATTCGTTCGCGTTGCCAGAATCGGGCGAACAACTGGAGCGGCAAGTTGTAACCCGCCAGATTCCCGCCCGCGCGTTTGACGTGATCGGTTTCGAGTTCTCGCCGAAACTAGCCGCCGGTCAGTACCTGCTGGCCGGCAAAGTGCGCCTCGACGAGACAACAAGCCTGCTGGCGCAACCGGTGTTCGTCGAGCCTGCCCCGCTGGAGGGCGTGGGCGCGGAATCGCGGTTTGGCGTGAATGGGTCGCGGGTTGAGTTGGCGTCCGAACATCGCCAATTGGGTGTGGGCTGGGTGCGTTTCGAGAATTTCAAATGGCCGTTCGTTTCGCCCACGGCGCATCACTACGCCTTCGACGGCACGGTGCAACCGTGGGTGGTCAACGTCGATCAGATTACCCGCGACTACCGCACGGCGGGTTTACACATCCTGCCGATGATGTTCCTCACCCCGCGGTGGGCGTCGGGGGCCGACGAGGCGACGGCGGGCCAGATGCTGCTCGCGCAGCCGCCGCAAAACAACGCCGACTTTGGCGAGTTTGTCTTTCAGTCGGTCGCCCGGTATGGCGCCAACCAGGTCGATCCGGCGCAGCTCAAGTCCCAGGATCGGCACAGCGGTTTGAACCGCATTCGCTACTTTGAGCTCGGCAACGAGCCGAACTTGAACCCGCTGCGCGACCCGAACCGGCCGCCCACCTGGGGACCGTGGGCGGGCACGATGGAGCAATGGTGGACCATGTGGCGCCACGGCGCCGAGGCGGTCAAGCAAGCCGATCCCGAGGCGGCGGTGGTCAGCCCTGGTTTTGCCGGCGCCACGAGCGAGATTGTCGATCAACTGCGGCTTCACGAATACGCCGACGGCAAGCGGCCCCTGGATTACGTGGATGTGATTAGCGTCCACTTTTACTCGGGCCGCACGCCGCCCGAGATCGCCACGGCCGACGTGAACAACGCCCAAGGCTATGACGTTTCGTTCGCCGAGCATCTGAAGCGCCTGGTCGAATGGCGCGACCGCCACAAGCCCGCGGCGCCGATCTGGATGACCGAAACCGGGTACGACACCGGCGGGCCGATCGGCACAAACGAGCGGTTGCAGGCCGCGCGGCTGCCGCGCGTGGTGGCCTTGTGCCTGGCCAACGGCATCGACAAGGTCATGGTCTATCGCGAGTCCGGCTCGACGCCTACCCAGCACGCCGCCGCGGGCCTGCTGCGCAACGATTACAGCCGCCGCCCTTCGTGGTACACCTACGCCACGCTGATTCGTCAACTCCACCGCGCCGAGCCGGGCCGCCGCTTGCCGCACCCCGACCCCAACGTCTGGTTGCAAACGTGGCGCCGCGACGGCCAGACCTTGCTCATGGCGCATTGCGTGACCGGTCAAGGCAAGCTGGATTTGGATTTCGGCGCGGCGCGCGTCACCGACGCCTTTGGCGGCGTGACCAAGGTCGCTTCGACGCGCGATCTGATGCTGACGGAATTCCCTTGTTACCTGAGCGACATGACCAACGCGGCGGCCCTGACGCCGCTCGAGGAGCAGGCGGCCGAGCGCGACCAGCAGCGTTCACGGCAGCGGCAAGCCGACGCGCGGCGCACGGTGCATCTCTACAACTTTGGCGAACCGCACGAACCGGCGGCCCTGGATATTGGCCGGCTGCGTTACTACCAGCCCGTTCCCGCAAACGCGTTGTATAACGCCGAGAAGGGCTTCGGATTTGTGGGCGGCCCCGCCGCCAAGAATGACCATCGGCATTGGATGGCCTCGCCCGTGGAACGCTACGCGGTGCAGATGGACCAAGACGACGTCTTCCAGTTCAACGTGGCGCCCGGCGACTACGAACTACGCCTCAACGCCGTTCCCACCCACGGCCGCTCGCGGCTGGACCTGGAAGGCGCCGACGGCGGGCCGATTGCGCTTGAATTCAGCCCGAACGAGAAGGAAACGCTCACGCACGCCATCAGCGTATCGGGCCGCTCGGTGCGACTGCGGGCCGCCGGCCGTCATCTACTGCGCTGGTTGGTGCTCGAGCAAAAGCCACGCGACTAAGCCCTGGGGAACGCGGAAATTCGTTTCCGCTTTCGCGGTTCTGTTCTCGTGACGACGCTCCGCGTCATCATGCATCTCGGCGACGATCTCCGTCGCAAGAGTACGCGGCGTCCAACACGTCAACGCCGCCGGACGCCTTGCCTGTGCGATCAACTCCGACGCGGAGAGGCCGTGAATGTATGGTAGGTCCCGCCTGCCGGGCGGACCCTTCTTAAAAAAAACCACGGAGCTTGCAGGCAGAAAGAAGGTCCCGCCCGGCAGGCGAGACCTACTTTGCGAAAGATTCACAACCTCTGACGGCTTCACGACTGCTTTTGCCGGGCGCAGGGGTTCTAACCGGGATTATTCGTGTAGGGTAGGTCGAGACGGGTAGGGTGGGTCGAGCAAACCGTGATGTTTGGCAGGTCCGCGCTCGCTTATCGTTTGCCAAGGCCGACCCGGCTGGCAAATCCGAACGGTGCGGTTTGCGCTGACCCACCAAGGATTGGCGCTCGCTTGACCCACCCTACATGAATAACCCGCGCTGACTGGCGCCGGTCGTAGACGTTGTCCGCCTTACAACGATTGCAACCAACCGGGGCAATGGTGGAAAGGCGCAATTGCGGCAAGCTTGACGACCACTCTCTCCAAGCTAGGGTTCCAATGTGAAGATACTCTGTCGGAGAAACCCGCGATGATTGATCCCGAACTCAGGTCGCTTTCCGAAGCCGAGTCCTTGGACCCCGTGTTTCGGCTTGAGGAGCTGGTGGCGCGGTGCGCGGGACGCCTGGACTTCGCCCAGCGCGTGATGGCGAAGTTCCTCGATCACTTCGCTCATGATGTCGTGGGCTTGGAGCTTGCCTGGGACACGGGCGACTTTGACGCGCTGGCGTTCACCGCCCATCGCATGAAGGGCGCCGCAGCCAACATCGCCGCGCCGGCGTTGCGAACTCGCGTGACGGAGATTGAAGACGCGGCGCGACGGAGGCAACCTGAAAATCTGGCGGAGATTTTTCCGCGGCTGCGGGACGACTGGGAGCGTTTTTCGGATGTGGCCGCGGGTCTGGGCGACCGCGCCGCGTGCGCCCCCACCGCCTGAGCAGCTCAACATTTTGACGCGATCCTCATCAACAGGGGTAGTAACGTGCGTATTCTGATCGTCGATGACGACGTGGTTTGCGCGGAAACCTTGCAGTGTTTCTTGGGTGACCTCGGCTACGAAGTCGCGGTAGCGCGGAATGGAAAAGAGGCCTTCGAGGCTCTTTGCGACAACGACTACCGGATTGTGATCTCCGATTGGGAGATGCCGGAAATGAGCGGCGTCGAGCTGTGCCGGCGCATCCGCCAGCGGCAGTTCAGCGCGTACGTCTACGTGATCTTGCTTACGTGTCACGGTGGAACGGAGAATCTCGTCGCCGGTTTGAACGCCGGCGCCGACGACTTTCTCACCAAGCCGTTCATGCCCGATGAATTGTGCATTCGGCTGCGGGCCGCCGAGCGCATTGTCACCCTGGAAAATCGCGACCTGCTGGTCTTTTCCTTGGCCAAGCTGGCTGAATCGCGCGATCCCGAAACCGGCGCGCACCTGGAACGCATGCGGGAGTACTCCCGGATTCTGGCGGACCAGTTGTCGCGGCATGGCAAGTACCGGGACCAAATCGACGCCGACTACGTCCGAACGCTCTATCAGACCAGCCCGTTGCACGACATTGGCAAGGTGGGCGTGCCCGACAGCGTGCTGCTCAAGCCGGGCCGGCTTACCGAGGAAGAGTTCGAGGTGATGAAGCTGCATGCGGTGGTGGGCGGCCAAACGCTGGATGCCGCCTTGCACGCTCAGCCGAACGCCGATTATCTGCGGTTGGCGCGCGATATTGCCTGGAGTCATCACGAACGCTATGACGGCGCCGGATACCCCCGCGGCTTGGCGGGCGAGGAGATTCCCCTGTGTGGCCGGATCGTCGCCTTGGCGGACGTGTACGACGCGCTGACCACCAAGCGCGTTTACAAGCCCGCTTTCAGTCACGAGAAAGCGCGCGCGATCATTCTGGAAGGTCGCGGAACGCAATTCGACCCGGAAGTGGTGGACGCCTTCCTGATTAGCGAGCCGGACTTTATTGCCGTCAAGAACGCCTTTGACGACGAGGCGGTCCCGCCGTCCGTCGCTCGCGCGGCCAGCGCCGCTCCCGCTGAATCGTTGCCTCCCTGCCAACCGCCCGCCAACTTGGGCTGGGTGAGCGTGGTTCAGGAATGCACCCTCCCGCCCGATGTCACCCTGGCCGCGGCGCCCGCCAGCGGCGCGACGCACACGCCGTAGCGGTCGTTCTCGTCGGCAAAGTCAGGATTGGGGCTGACTGCCAGGCGGCGCAAATTGCCCAGGCGGAATAATCGCGCAGGCTCGTGTTACCGGTCTTTCACACGCGGGAAACTGTTCATGCTGCACGTTTTTTCTGGTCGATAGGAATTTTGCCGTCTGGCAAAAACCTCCTTGACGCACAGGCGCTCCACGTTTCGCGAAGCGAGAACGAAGGAATGCCTCGCCCGTGGCGGGGTTCCGTTGCAACGCTGGATGCTTTCCCACCGATCGGCGGCGCTGCCGTCCAGACTTGCCACACCCGGGCGGCGAACGTACTTGTGCAAGGATGCGCGCGTGGTCCGAATATTGATCGTTTGCGGATGTGCTCTTTGGGTTTGGGGGGTGTCGAGTCACGCCCTCGGCGATGGCGCCATGCGCGACGCTTTGGGCGCCCGGTCGGCCGGCCGGGGGGGCGTCAATCTGGCGTTTGCCGACAACGGCGCGGCGCTGCACGATAATCCCGGCTCGCTCACCGCCGTCGAGGGCGAAGGGCTGGTCGATGTGAACTTCGACCTGCTGGTGACGGACCTGGAGTACGCCGACGCCCATAACCCCGGCGGCGTGGAAGGGCACGATAACCCCTTCCCCTTGGCCCAGACCACGATCATTCGCCACGGTCCAGGCGGCTGGTGGTCCTATGGCTTGGGCGTGTACGCCACGGCCGGTTTTTGCGCCACCTACGACATGCAAGGCCCCGACGCCTTCCCCGGCATGCGAGGGTATAAGAGCATCGGCACGTTGGCGCGGGTGTTGCCCGCGGTGGCCGTTCAGGTGACCGACCGGCTCTCGGTCGGCGCGTCGTTGGGCATGGCGATCTCGCACATGGAATTGGAAGGACCGTACTACTTGCAGTCGCCAGGCGCATTGCAAGGCACGCCCACCCTCTTGGACTTGCAAGCGACCGGGGCCGCGCCCACGGGCGCGGTGGGTCTTCAGTATCAGTTGACGCCGGCCACCACGCTGGGCCTGACGTATTACGAAGAAACGCGAATGCGGTTGGATGGAACGGCGCGGGTGACCGTGCCGGTCCTGGGCAAGAGCGCCTTCGACGCGGACTTTCGCATGGCCTGGCCACGGTCGCTGGGGCTAGGCGTGCGGCATGAGTTCCGCCCGCATCAGATCGTGTCGGCCGATGTCTACTGGTACAACTGGTCCAGCGCGTTCGACAACTTTCGGGTGGACCTAAGCGACGCCTCGAACCCGGCGTTTCCGCTCGCCGTCGGCCCGACCATTCAAGAGGTCATGCCGCTGGAGTGGCGCGACACGGTCTCGGTCCGTGTCGGCTATGAACATCACCTGACGGAACACCAGGTCGTGCGTGGGGGATACATCTATCATCGCAATCCGATCCCCGACGGTACGCTCACCCCGTATATCCAAACCACGCTCGAACATTCCCCTTCGATCGGCTATGGCTGGCACGATGAGCGATACGCCCTCGACCTGGCGTATCAGTACAGTTTTGACCGGCCGCGGCGCGTGGAGACAAGCGATTTCGTCGGTGGGGATTTCGACAACGCTCGGCACCACACCACGGCGCATTGGGTCTTTCTCAGCTTTCTACGCCGTTTCTGACACAGCCGAGTTCGCCCCCGCGCGCTCGGCGGCCGGCAAGGCGTGCGGCGCGGCCAGAGTCTCGGCGGTATCCAGACGCACCGGCGTGAAGACCCGCGCGCGAGACACGAAATTGATAATCACGCCCGTGGCGTCGCGCGTGGTTTCCAGCCCTTCCATGTTGTACCCGGCCTGCTCGAACAGGCGCCGGCAATCTTCTTCGGTGCGTTGGTAGAAGTGCCAGTCAAGGAGCCATTGATACGGCGTCTGGTCATAACGCCGGGTGTCTTTGAAGGCGACTAACAGCACGCCGTTTTCGGTCAACGAATCCCGCCAGCCGGCGAGCATCTCGATCATGTAGCGGTCTTCGATGTAGTCGCACAGCCCGATACTGTAGATGATGTCGCTGCGGCCGAAGTTGCGGATCGTGGCGTCGGCCGACTTCATGCGCAGGGCGTTGTAGCGGGCGCATTGCAAGTCGGCAATGCCTTGGGCCGAAGGAGCGACGTTCGTGCTCACAAAGTCCAGCGCCTCGGAGTCGTTGTCCAGGCACGTCACGCGGACGCCCGCGACCTGGGAGTCGTTAATCCCCGCCACGTATTCCCGGCACGGCCCGCACGCGACGTTGAGGATCGAGACGTTGTCGCCCCGCTGGGCCAGTTCTTCGCTCAGGAACTGGCGCAGCATCTGCCACCGGGCGCGGACCGAGTGGGCCAGCACCATGTCCATGATGTACAGGTCGATGTAGCCTCCCAAGCCCGGCGACTTGGGCTGCTCGTCGTAGATCGTGTTCAACAGCAGGTAATCGCCGGGGTAGCCGCGAGGCTTGGTACGCGCCCGGGCGCCAATCCAGCTTTGTTCGAAGAACTCGGCGGTCGCCGCTTGGAAACGTTTTTGGGTGTCGGCCAGCAGTTCCGGGTTCACGCCAATGGTGGATTCCAGCCGCCGGCAAGCGGCTTCGATCTCGTGCATGGCCTCGGCCAAGTCGCGGTAGGTCTGGTTTCTGGTAGCGGGCAAGGAAGGGTCCAGAGACTTTTCCACCAGGGACAGCTTGTTGCGGAACTCCGCCACGTCGCGCGAAAAAAAGGTTTCCACTCGGGTCAACATGCGCAGCCTCACCAAAAAAAGAAGGAAGATAACCCGCCACGATCGCTTCGTTCGCACACGAGATTTGCCCCTTGACCACCTGGTGCGGCAAGGTGAGCGCGACATGCCCGTCGCGTTCGTTCGATGCCCCGATGCGACAACGACGGCCAATCTTGCGCGGTGTGGCGCGTCCTGTCAAACGCCACCCTCGGCCACCCTCGTAAATGCATCAATCCTTCACGATGCGTGTGGCAAGTTGGACCTAGAGCGAAAAAAGTTCCGTTTAAAGGGCGGCTCCCAAGGAGCCGTGCAGACCCGCCAAAAGCGCGGACTTTTGCTCGAAGATCGTCGTGTCGGGCAAGGGTTAATTGCTGCAACGAACATAGGGCATCAAGAAAGGTTTTTTCTTGAGAATTTGCTCATTGCGGCGTCGGTGGTTCCGACGAGGATCAAATCGCTAACTACAAGCTAGATTTTCCAGTGGCTTGCGCTTTGGTTCCTGGCGCGCGGGGGCGGCGGTCCCGACGACAAAACCAAGGATCGCCGAACCCACTTTGCCACAAGCCCCTTGGCGTAACGATTCACGCGAAATCTGCTTGAAGTACCAACGGTATGTCGGACATGCTCTCTCCCGATCGAAGGAACGGTGCGCCGGCCTGCGAATCGACCTTGGACGCCCTGGTGGGACGCACGCTTGGAGACCGCTATCGGGTGACCGGCCGGCTCGGCGGGAGCGGTCCTGGCGCCCGTTGGCTGGCGACCGACGTGTTGACTGGCGAAGTCGTCTCGGTGGCCGCGGTGGCGGCGATTGAGCTATCGCCCGGCGCGAAGATGCGACTGGACTACGAGGCGGGACTGCGCTGCCGCGTGCGGAGCGAATGGCTATCGTCGTTCCTGGGCCTGGTGTGCGAGGACGATCATTGGTTCTTCCTCACGCGCCATGTCCAGGGAATCACGCTGGCCGAACGCCTGCGTCAGGGACCGCTCTCGCTGGGCGAAACGCTCGCCCTGGGCAAATGCCTGTTCTCGGCCCTGCGCGACCTGCACCAGCAACGCGTGCTCCACCGCGACCTCCAGCCGCGTAAACTCGTTCTAAGAGACTCGGACTTCACCCGCGCCGTGCTCGTCGATCACGGCGCCCCCGACCGCGTGCGGACCGACAGCCTGTTACGCGAGCATGCGGAAACCGCCTGGTACCTGTCGCCGGAGCAGGCCGGGTCGATCGATCGCGACGTGGCCGAACCGTCGGACCTGTACTCGGCCGGGGCGTTGCTGTTTCATTGCCTGGCGGGACGTCCTCCGTTTGACGGTGAGAACGTCGGCGCGGTGCTCTTTGAGCACATGACGGCCACGGTTCCTGAGCTACGCAGCCTGGGCCTGGAGGTCCCTCGGGCGTTGGACGAAATTGTCCAGCGGTTGCTCCGCAAAGACCCGCGCGATCGATATCAATTGGCCGAGGCCGTGCTGGAAGATTGGGGAGCGCTCCAGCGGGCCTTGGACAACGGACAGCGCGAGCCGAGCCTGGCCATCGGTTCGCGGGACCGTCGCGGCACGCTGACCGAGCCGGCGTTCGTCGCGCGGACGCGGGAATTGGAGATCCTCGACGACCAGGTGGCGCGGGCCAAGCTTGGCTGCGGAGGATTGATCCTCTGCGACGGACGATCCGGGACTGGCAAAACCCGGCTCTTGACCGAATTGTCCCAGCGGGCGGCGCGCGACGGTTTCTGGGTGCTTCGCGGACAAGCCACGAACGAGGCCGGTCAACATCCCTTCCGCTTGTTGGAAGGCGTGGTGGAGCGGCTCTTGACGGCCTGTCGCGCCGACGCGCGGCTAGCCGAATCAATTCGGCGTCGGTTGGGGCCGCACGTCGATGCGGTCTGCGCGGCGCTGCCGCCGCTTCGCGAAGTACTGGCCGGCGGCGCGGCCGAAGAGTCGGCGCCGGAAGCCTTCGGCGAAGCACGCACGATCCGCGCGCTGGGCGAACTGCTGGAAGTCTTGGGCCAAGCGAACCGGCCCGTCCTCTTGATTTTGGATGACTGCCAATGGGCGGACGAGCTGACGTGCAAGCTCATCGCCCGTTGGCATACGCCTGAAGGAGAACTCCTGGCGCCGGCGCGGTACGTGGCGATGGTGGCCGCTTTCCGCTCGGAGGAAGTGGGACCGAATCACCTGCTCCGCAAGGTTGCAGGCGCGGCGCGGGTGCGACTGGAATTGCTGGAGCCGGCCGACGTGCGCCGCCTGGCGGTGTCGATGGCCGGCGCCCTTCCCGACGAGGCCGTGGAGGTCGTCACCCGGCTGGCCGAGGGCAGCCCCTTCATGGCCTCGGCGGTGCTGCGGGGCCTGGTGGAGTCGGGCGCGCTGGTGGCCAGCGCCGAGGGCTGGCAAATCGAGCCGCTGGCGATGGCCACGCAGCAGTCATCCAGCCATGCCGCGTCGGTGCTGGCGCGGCGCATCGACCTGCTCCCCGAAGCCACGCTCGCGCTGCTCTCGGTGGGCGCCATCTTGGGAAAAGAGTTTGACCTGGACGCCGCAGCCTACCTGGCGGCGCAGCAGCCGTCCGAAGCGATCGAGGCGGTCGAGGCAGCCCGCCAACGCCAGTTGGTGTGGGCGCGTCCCGACGGCGGTCGCTTCGTATTCGTCCACGACAAAATTCGCGCTGCCCTGTTGGAGCAGCTCTCGCCCGACGAGCGCCGCCAGTTGCACCTCCGCACGGCCCTGCGCCTTCAGCACGAGGCGCCCGACCGCGCCTCGGACCTGGCTTACCACTTCGACGCCGCTGGGGCCAGTTGCAATGCGCTGCGTTACGCGCTGGAGGCGGCCGAGAAGTCGCGGTCCCAACACGCGCTGGAAGTGGCCGAGCAGCAATACCGGATCGCCCAGCGGAGCGCCGAGTTCGCCGATTCCGCCACGCGGTTTCGCATCGCGGAAGGTTTGGGAGACGTGGTCATGCTCCGCGGCCGTTACGATGACGCCGCCGAACTATTCCAGCAAGCGGCGCGGTTGGCCGAAGGCGCTTTCGCCCAAGCCAGCATTCGAGAGAAGATCGCCGATCTGGCATTCAAACGCGGCGACAAGGAAACCGCCACCCGCGAGTTTGAAGCCACGCTGCGCCACCTGGGCCGCTTTGTTCCCACGTCCTGGCCGGCCTTCGCCGTGCTGTTGCTGTGGGAAGCGCTGGTGCAAGTCTTGCACACATTGCTGGGGCGCTGGTTGGCGCCGTTTCGCCGCGCGGAGCCTTCCGACGCGGTGCGGCTGCAACTGCGCCTCTTCAGTCGCTTGACGCACGGTTACTGGTTCACGCGGGGCAAAACACATACCTTGTGGGCGCACTTGCGCGGCATGAACCTGGGCGAGCGCTATCCGCCAACGCTCGAACTGGCCAACGCCTACTCGGAGCATGCCCCGGTCATCTCGCTGGTTCCGCTGTTCCGGCGAGCTTGCGCCTACTCGCTCCGATCGCTGGAAATTCGCGAGCAGTTTGGCGACCTGTGGGGGCAAGGCCAATCGCTCACTTTCTACGGTTGCGTGCTGTATTACTCCAGCCGTTACCAGGAATGCATTGAGAAATGCCGCGAGGCCATTCGCTTGCTGGAGCGGATGGGCGACTATTGGCTGGTGCACATTGCCCGCTATCAACTGGCGGCCTCGTTGTATCACCTGGGCGACTTGCGCGGCGCCATCGAGGCGGCGCGCGTTAATCATAAGTCCGGACTGGAGCTGCGGGACGAACAAGCTTCGGGGATCAACCTGGACGTGTGGGCGCGCGCCGCGGCGGGCGAGGTCCCTCAACGGGTCCTGGAAACCGAGTTGCAGCGCGACCGTCAGGATCCCCAGGGAACGTCCCAGGTGCTTCTGGCCGAAGGCGTGCGTTGTTTGGGCGCCGGCGAGCTGGAGGCGGCGGTCGCCGCGCTGCAAGCCGCCATCGATGTGGCTTGGCGCGCCGGAGTGAATAACGCCTATACGTTGCCGGCCCAGACGTGGCTGGCCACGGCGCTGCGCCGGCAAGCCGAGACTTCGGCCCCTTACCAACTGCAACGCCGCAAGGCATTGCTGCGCCGCGCCGAAACCGTGGTGCGGAGAGCGATTCGCGCGGCGCGCATCTGCCGGAATGATCTTCCGCAGGCATACCGCGAATACGGGCTGATTTGCGCCCTGCGCGGAGAGGCGCGCAAGGCGCTGCGCTTGTTCCAAAAGAGCCTGACAATTGCCCGAAAGCTGCAGGCCCGCTACGAATACGCGCAAACCTTGGCTTCGCTGGCGCGCGTCGAACGGGAACTGGGTTGCCCTGACGCCGAGCGGCGGGCCGCCGAGGCCGAGCGGCTGCTTCTGGACTTGTTGCCCGCGCCTGGCGCGTCGCCGGAGGAACTCCTGCGCCGCGAAACGCCTGTGACCCTGTCGCTGGCGGACCGGTTCGACACCGTGGTGAACGCGGGCCGGCGCATCGCCTTGGCCTTGACTAAGTCGGCGATTTACGACGAAGCGCTCTCCGCCGCGCTGCGGACTCTGCGGGGCGAACATTGCCGGATGCTCGAAGTGCAGCCATCCACCGAGAGCGAGCCACAAGTCACGCTCCCGGGGCAATCGCTCACCGACGCGGAAAGCTGGCTGGTGGAGCGGGCCATGCAAGCCGGCCGCGCCGTGACCTGGGGCGACGAGACGGCCGCCTCTGCCGGGGAGCGCGGGCGGGTCTCGGGAGAAGGCTCGGCGCTGGGTGTGCCGGTCCACGTGCGCGGCCGCGTCGCCGCGTGCCTGCTCGTGACGCACCACCAGGTTCAGGGGCTGTTTGGTCCCGACGAGGAGCGACTGGCCGACTTTATCGCCACGCTGGCCGGGGCCGCGTTGGAAAACGCGGAAGGCTTCCAGCAGCTTCAGACCTGGAACGAAACCCTGGAGCAGCGCGTGGCGGAACGGACCGCCGCCGCCGAGGCCCGCGCCCAGGAACTGGCCCGCTCTAACGAGGAACTGGAGCGCGTGGCCCAGGAACTGCGCCGGACCGAGGAGCGGTTGCGCATCGCCATTCACGCCGCCGAGTCGGCCAGCCGCGCCAAGACCCAGTTCCTGACCACCATGAGCCACGAGATCCGCACGCCCATGAACGGCATCTTGGGCATGACGGAACTCACGCTCCAAACGCCGCTGACCCCCCAGCAACGCAATTACCTGGACCTGGTCAAACAGTCCGGCGACACGCTCCTGAGCTTGCTTAACGATATCCTCGACCTGTCGAAGATCGAAGCCGGCCGGATGGACCTGGAATTCATTCCCTTCGATGTCCGCGAAACGGTGGAAAGCGCCGTGCGGCTGTTGGCGGTCACTGCCTCGCAAAAAGGCGTTGAACTTGTTTGCCGCGTCGCCCCCGACTTGCCGCCGCGAATTTTCGGCGACCCGACGCGGATTCGCCAGATTTTGGTGAACCTGGTCGGCAACGCGATTAAGTTCACCGCCCACGGCGAGGTCTTCGTCGATGTGTTTGTCGATTCCCTCGCCGCGGTCGGCAAGCAACTGCACGTGGCCGTGCAGGACACGGGCATTGGCATTCCGTCCGACCAACTCCAGTCCGTCTTTACCTCGTTCCAACAAGCCGATAGTTCGACCACGCGCCGCTACGGCGGAACGGGATTGGGGCTATCGATTTCGTCGCAGTTGGCGTCGCTCATGGGCGGACGCATCTGGGCGGAAAGCGAGGTGGGCCGCGGTAGCACCTTCCACGTCGTCACGCCGCTGCACGCGCCTCTTGCCAGCGTCGTGGAGCCGGCGCCGGCCCCCCTGCGCGGACTGCGCGTGCTTTGCTACGGCGAACACGCCACCAGCCGCCGCGTGGTTGCCGAACAACTGGAAAACAACGGCGCTGTGGTCAAGACCGCCTCGACCTGGAACGAAGCGCGGAAAGCCCTCGTGGGCGACGCGCGGCGGAAACAGCCCTACGACCTGCTGCTGATCGACGTGGCCGAAGGATCGTCCGCGCCCGGGCGATTGCCGGATGTCCTTCAGGACGAAACGTTGACGGCCGGCATTCCCCTCGTCTTGCTCACGCCCGCGGGCAAGGCGAACATTCTGCCCGGCGACGGGGGACCGCGCGCGGACCGGACACTCACCAAGCCTCCCGCGCAAAGTGAACTGATCGAAACCTTGTTGGACCTGGCCGTGCGGGCAAAGGAATCGGCTCAAGACCAGACGGCCGAACCTGCCAACGGAGGAAACGCCGGCCTGCACATCCTGTTGGCGGAAGACGGCGCGGTCAATCAGGAAGTCGCGGCCGGATTGCTGGAGATGTCGGGGCATACGGTCGAGATCGCCAACAACGGCCGCGAAGCCGTGGAGGTTTTCCAGCGCGGCGCGTTTAACGTCGTGCTAATGGACCTCGAAATGCCCGAGATGGACGGCCTGGAAGCCACGCGGCGGATTCGCGAGTACGAAAGCGTCGCCGGGGGGCATACGCCCATCGTGGCCATGACGGCGCACGCGGTCCAAGGTTTCCGCGAGCGGTGTCTTGCTGGCGGCATGGATAACTACATCACCAAGCCGATCGATCTGTCCGAATTGCTCCGCGTGTTGGCGCTGGTGACCGAAAATCGGCCCTTGTCGCTCGCCGCCACCACGTGACCCGTGGCGCGCACAGTCCGGACGAACCCCGCCGTTCTCGACGAGCGGGCGGCGGGCGAATTGACAGGGCCTCGCCTGGCGCCGGATAATCCGGCTCACTCGCGCAACGGCGCCAGCCCGAACGCATCGCACCACTTCATCTCCTGCCTCCTAACCTCTACCCTCTAACCCCTCAACGCTTCGTTTATGTCGCTGCAACACAAAACGGCCCTTGTTACCGGCGGAGGAACGGGAATCGGCCTGGGCATTGCCCGGGCGTTGGCGCAAGAGGGCTGCCAGGTGGCCATCGCCGGACGACGCGAAGAAACGCTGCAAGACGCGGTCGAGTCGTACCGCGGCGACCCGCCCATGCGGTTCCACCCGGTCGACGTAGCCGACCGCGAGAGCGTGAACCAGTTGTTCCGGTGGGCCGAGAAGGCGCTCGGGCCGATCGATATTCTGGTGAACTCGGCCGGCATGAACATTCGCGACCGCACCCTGGCGCAGATGAAGCCCGAGGAGTGGGACCGCGTGCTGGCGGTCAACGCCACGGGGGCGTTCAACTGCATGCACGCCGTCTTGCCGCAAATGCGCGAGCGGCGGTCGGGCATCATCATCAACGTTTCGTCCATCGCGGGCAAGCGGGCCGCGCCCTTGGGCGGCGTGGCTTACAACGCGTCGAAGTTCGCCATGTCGGCCTTGGGCATGTCGGCCTGGTTGGAAGAGTCGAAGAACAACATTCGCGTCACCAACATCTACCCTGGCGAAGTGAACACGCCGATTCTAGATAATCGCCCCGTCCCCGTTAGCGACGAACACAAGGCCGGCATTCTCCAACCCGAGGACGTGGCGGCGATGGTCCTGGCCGTCATCAAACTCCCCCCCCGCGCCCACGTGCCCGAGCTGGTCATCAAGCCCACCACGCAAGATTACGTGTAAGCGCCGCGTCCCATTCTCGGGGAAGGGGAGAGAAGGGATAAGGAAGTTGGAGGGAGTGTGGAGTGGGAGTGTGGAGTTCCGGAGACTGTTAGTCTCCGGCTATTGCCTTCCTTTCTCTAAACTCTAACCTCCCGCAATTCGCTCCACGCTGCAATCTCGCGCGCGGCGTGGTCCAGTGCAAACTGGCGATCCACCCAGCCTTCGCGGAAGGCCACGTGGTTCATGCCGTACACGTCGCTGGTGGCTTCGTCCTGGCCGAGCACGTAGCCGCCGGCGGTCTTAATGGCGCGGCAGCCTTCCACGCCGTCGCGCCCCATGCCGGTCATGATCACACCCAGGCAACCGGCGCCGTACACCGCGGCGGCCGAGTGCATCGCCACGTCGATCGACGGCCGATGTCCGCTGACCGGCTCCGTGTCGCGCAGCATGATCCTGCCTTGCCCTCCGGCCCCGCGCACCACGACGTGCCAGTCGCCGGGCGCCACGTAAGCGCAGTTCGGCCGTAGCCAGTCGCCCGCGGCCGCTTCCTTGACCGTCAGTATCGAAAGGCCATCCAACCGCCGCGCCAGCGCCGCCGTAAACGGCGAGGGCATGTGTTGTACGACCACCACCGGCGGCAAGGGGGGAACCAGATCGCGGAACAAGCGGGTTAAGGCCGAAGGTCCGCCCGTCGAGACGCCGATCACGATGCAACATCGTTGCGTCTTCGGCGCCCCGGCGGAGGTCGCACGCCCCAGCGCGGTCGCCGGACCGCCCGCCGCGCCCAACCGAATCTCCCCGCGCGCCAAGACGCTTGGATTCGGCGCTCGTGTTCGGGGTTGCTCCATCATTAGTCCTCTACGCACGCGTTAGCAAAAGTTCCGTCAAACCCTAGCACACCCCCCGCCAGTTACGCGCCGAATTTCGATGCGATTAGGGCAACCCGCCATGGTTTTTCCCGAGCCAACCGATCCGCGATGCGGCGAAACCTATAGAGGCCTTTCGATTGGCACTTTCGTCACTGCGGGAAATGTGTATGCTCATCCCTATGGCTGTCGATACCCCCGCTCGCATCGCAATCCTTGGCGCCGGTCCCCTTGGGCTGGAAGCGGCGCTTTACGCGCGTTATCTGGGTTATGACGTGGACCTTTACGAGCGCGGCCGCGTGGCGGAAAACGTGCTACGTTGGGGCCACGTCCGCATGTTCAGCCCCTTCGCGCTGAACCGCTCCACGCTCGGTCTTGCCGCCCTCAAAGCCCAAGACGCAGAACGGGTGTTGCCGGGAGACGAGGACTTGCTGACTGGTCGCCAGTGGGTCGAACGCTACTTGCAGCCGGTGGCGCAGTCGGACCTGATCCAAGACAACCTGCGCGAACAAACGACGGTGCTGGCGGTCGGCCGCGCCTGGCTTTGCAAAACCGAGGCGCCGGGCGCCGAGGAACGCGGCGAAGAATTGTTCCGCCTGCTGGTGCGCGACGCCGCCGGCCTGGAACGTGTGGAATACGCCGACGTGGTGTTCGACACTACGGGCGTGTTCGGCAACCCGAATTGGCTGGGGCAAGGCGGCATCCCGGCGGTCGGCGAGATCGACGCTCGCCCGCACATCGAATACGCCTTGCCGGACGTGCTCGGCGCCGACCGGGGGCGCTATGCGGGCAAGCGGGTGCTGGTGGCGGGCGCCGGCTACTCGGCCGCGACCACCGTTACCGCGCTGGCCGAGCTAGCCTCCCAAGAGCCGGGAACCAGCGTGGTGTGGATCACCCGTGGCCCGCGTGATCCGCAAACGCCCGGCCCCGTGCCGTACGTCAAAGAGGACCGCCTGCCGGAGCGCAGTCGCCTGGCGCAAGCCGCTAATGTGCTGGCCGAGGGCGGCAGCGCCGCCGTGCGGCACATCGCCGGCGCCGCGGTGGACCAGGTGCAGTATGACGCGAGCGAAGACCACTTCCGCGTCACGCTCTCTTCTCTCGAAGATTTGGACATCCCCGACGAGCAAACCTTCGACCACATCGTGGCGAACGTGGGCTATCGTCCCGATCGCCGCATCTACGAGGAGTTGCAAATCCACGAGTGCTACGCTTCGGGCGGGCCGTTGAAACTGGCGGCGGCGCTCCAGGGCGAAACCTCGGCCGATTGCCTTGACCAATCCGCCACCGGCCCGCAAACGCTCGTGAACCCCGAGCCGAACTTCTACATTCTGGGCGCCAAGAGCTACGGCCGCGACGGGCGTTTTCTCTACCGCATAGGCCTGGAGCAAATTCGCGAGGTGTTCACCCTCATCGGCGACCGCAAAGACCTGAACCTCTACGAGTCCGCCAAGTCGCTACTGTAACCCGTTGCTGCGGTAGAACGCTCCAAGTCATTCGCGTACTCCGTCCGCCGTCTTCCCACGCGCCGCGCGGGTCGGCCACAATGGGAGGATGATCGCCGACCCATCTCCGCCCCGCATGGAACTATCGCACTTGGACCACCTATGGTTTCAAGTCGGCGGCACCCTGTGCAACCTGACGTGCCACCATTGTTTCATCAGTTGCAGCCCCAAGAACCGGAACTTTGGCTTTCTGTCGCTGGCCGAGGTCCAGCGGCGCCTGGCCGAGTCGGCGGCGCTGGGCGTCAAGGAGTATTACTTCACCGGCGGCGAGCCGTTCCTCAACCCCGACCTGCCGGCGATCCTGGTCGAGACGCTGCGTTACGGCCCCGCCACCGTGTTGACCAACGGCACCGTGCTCAAAGACGCCTGGCTAGAGACGCTGTGTGCGGCCGAGGACGAGAGCCTGTACTCGCTGGAGTTTCGCGTTTCGCTGGATGGCTTTTCGCCCGAGACGAATGATCTCGTTCGCGGTGCGGGAACCTTCGACCGCGCCCTGCGGGGCGTGGCGAAGCTGGTCGAGTTCGGCTTTTTGCCGATCATCACCGCTGCCCGCACTTGGGACCTGGAGCAAGAGTCGCGGGTGGTGCAAGCATTTATCGAAATGCTGCGGCAGACGGGCTACGCGCGGCCGCGCTTGAAAATCCTTCCCACGCTTCATCTAGGCGCCGAGGAGCAGCGCACCCACGGCTACGCCGATACGGAACGCGTCACCGCAGAGATGCTGGCCGATTACGACCGCACGCAGTTGGTATGCGAGCACAGCCGCATGGTGACCGACCGCGGTGTTCATGTGTGCCCGATCTTGATCGAGACGCCCGACGCGCTGCTAGGACAGACGCTGGCTCAGTCGCTGCGGCCATTCGAGCTGGCGCAGGGGGCGTGCTACACCTGCTACCAGTACGGCGCCATTTGCTCGAACCCTTCCAGCGCCGCGGCGCCCGCGGGCGCCAAGCCGTTGACCTTGCCGCATGGTCCCTAAACGAATTCGCATCGCCTGCCTGGGCGGCGTGTACAACAACTACTTGGCGCTGGAGGCGGCGCTGGTGGATATTCGCCGCCGTGGCGTCGAGGGTGTGTATTGCTTGGGCGATCTGGGCGCGTTTGGACCTCACCCCGACCGCGTGTTCCCGTTGATCCACGAATATGGCGTGCAATGCGTTCAAGGGAATTACGATGACTCGATCGGCAATGCCCTGGCCGACTGCCAATGCGGCTACACCGACCCGCGCGACAACCACTTCGCCCAAATCAGTTACGACTACACGCTGACCCACACTTCGGCCGAGAACCGCCGCTTCTTGCGGGCGCTGCCCAAGGAAATTTGTCTGGAGTTGGGGCCGCTGCGGGTCTTGCTCTGCCACGGCAGCCCGCGGAGGACGAACGAGTTCCTTTGGGAATCGACCACCTCAACCCCTTTCTTGCAATGGCTGGCGCAAGAGCATCGGGCCGACGTGATCGCGGCCACCCACACCGGCCTCAAATGGCGGCGGGACTTGGGCCAGGGCCGCTGGTTCATCAACGTGGGCGTGCTGGGGCGGCCCGAGAATGACGGACAGACCCACGTGGGGTACACGCTGCTGGAATATTCCCCGGCTGGCGGTTTTCAGGCCGAGTACGTGGCGGTAGACTACGACTATCGCCGTCTCGCCCGCGAAATGCGCCACGAGCGTTTACCGCGCGAGTTTATCGAAACCATCGAGACGGGTTGGTGGACCACATGCCTGGAAATCTTGCCGAGCAAGGAGCGACGGCGAGGCCCCTTCTGAACTCTCTTTCTCATCAAGGTGACACCATGTTGGCGCGCGCACGGCTAGGATTGGCGTTTCTGTTGGTTCTGAGCGTCGCCCACGGAGCGGCGTTGGCGCAAGAAGCGAACCCCACGCCGCCCACGGCCGAGTCCCCGGCGGGCGACGTGGCCGACTGGATCAAAGAGCTAGACGCGGACCGCTTCACCGACCGACAGGCCGCCAGCGACAAGCTGATCGCCGCCGGGGCGCGGGCGATTCCGGCGCTCATCGAGGCTGCCCAAACCGGCAGTCCCGAGACCGCCGCCCGCGCGGTGAACGTCCTTGCCGAACATCTGAAGAATGCCGACGCCGACACAAAAGCCGCCGCCAAGACCGCTCTGGAAAATCTGGCCGAGAGCAAAAACGCCGTGGCGGCGCGGCGCGCTAAGGCCGCGCTAGAAGACGCCGAGAAGCCGAAAGTCATTGCCGTTGATGCATTTGGTCAGGGAGCAAATCCCTTCGGCAACCGCATTCAAGTGCGCGGGGGGCAAATTCAGATCCAAGTGCAAGCCAACAACGGCGTGCAAGTGCGCCGCGTGGCGGTGGCCAACAACAACGGCGTTAAGGAGATCAACGCCGAAGAGAACGGTCGCAAGGTCAAGATCAAGGACGACCCCCAGAACGGCATCGAGATGGAAGTGACCGAGACCAAAGACGGCAAGTCGACCACGCAAAAGTACAAAGCCAAGAATGCCGCCGACCTCAAGCAAAAGCACCCTGACGCACATAAGTTGTATGCGCAGTACGCCGGCCAGGCGCAAGTTCAGGTCCAGGCCGCCGGCAACGCCGCCCGCCGCGGATTGGAAATCCGCATCGACGCGCTACAGCGGATGATCGAGTCCTACGAACGCACCTTGCCGCCGCTGGAGAACGAGCTAGGCAAAGAGAAGCTCAAAGCCGTCCAGCAGCACTTCGACAACATGAAAAAAGAACTCGCGGAAGCCAAGAAGAAGCTGGCCGAGGAGGAAGAAAAGAAGGACGAACCCAAGGTACAAGATGCCGCTGAGGAAAAGGACGAGTAGCGCTCGCTTCGGCGGGAAGAGTCGAAGGTCACGGGTCGAAAGTCGGAGAGTCAAAAGACGAAAGCGAGAATAAATTTCCGCACTCCCTATTTTGGAGTGCGGCGATTCATCGCCGCTTTCGTCTTTATTTTTCGACTTTCAACTCTTTGACCTTCGTCTTTCGACTCCCGCAACGAAAGCGGAAATCAAAATCAGTTTCCGCACCCCAAATGTCATTCGTTGCCATGGTCGGCAGGGGAGCGCCGGTCGTGTGACGCGGAGCCTTACGAGGGAAATCCGGTATGAACGTCATCCAAGGCGATCTGATTCAACTGGCTCTGGCGGGCGAATTTGACGTGATCGTCCATGGCTGCAACTGTATGAACTCGATGGGCGCCGGTATTGCCAAGGCGGTCAAGCAGGAATTCCCCGAAGCCTACGCGGCCGACCAGCAAACCAACAAGGGCGATCGAAGCAAGCTCGGAGCAATCACCCAGGCCACGGTCACGCGCGGCGGCCGCAAGCTGACCATTGTCAACGGCTATACGCAGTACGATTACAAGGGCCGCGGCGTGTTGGTCGATTATGACGCGCTTCGCGCGGTGATGAAGGAAGTCCGCTCCCAATTCTCCGGTCGTCGCATCGGTTATCCCAAGATCGGCGCCGGCCTGGCCAAAGGCGACTGGGCCAAGATCGCCCAAATCATCGATGAAGAACTGGCCGGCGAGGACCACACGCTCGTTGAGTATGCTCCCTGATCCACAATCCGCGGGATGATCGAATTGCTTACCCCAACTGCTTGCGGAACCGCGTGACGCTGGCGGCAAGCAGCACGAGGCCGCAGATTGTCAGCCCGATGACCTGAGGAACCAGGTCGAGCAAGTCGGCGCCGCGGAGGACAATCCCGCGCAGGATTTCAATGAAGTACGTCGCGGGCATCGTAAAGGTCAGCACGTAAATGATCCCCGGCATCTCGCTCCGCGGGAACATGAAGCCCGAGAGCAGCACCGCCGGCAACATGGTCATGAACGAGAACAAGAGCGCCGCCACCTGGGTCTTGGCCACGGTGGAAATCAGCAGTCCTAGCGACAGCGTGCTGACCAGGAACAACATCGACAGCCCCAACAGCAACGCCAGGCTCCCGCGGATCGGCACCGCGAACACAAACACCATGACCGCCAGCACGATCAACATCTCTAAGAAGCCGGCCACCGCGTAGGGCGTCAGCTTGCCCAACATCAGTCCCAGCCGGCCCACGGGCGTGACGAACAACTGCTCCAGGCTGCCTAGCTCTCGCTCGCGGACAATGGCGAACGACGTGGTGAACACCGTGACCAACTGGAGGATGATCGCCACTAACCCTGGCACAAAGAAGCGGGCGCTTTCCAGGTCGGGGTTGTAGAGCAACCGCACGCGCATGTCCACCGGTCGCTGCAACCGGCCGGTCTCGTCGCGGGCCGGCGCCACGCGCAGGGCCTCGCCTAGCGCGCGGGCTTGTTCGATCGAAAGATTCACCCCGACTAGCGTGGCGGCGCTTTGGGCGGTGGAGGCGGCCGTCGAATCGCTGCCGTCGACCAGCACCTGCACGCTGACTTGCTCGCGGGCCAGCAGCTTGTCGGAGTAGTCGGGCGGGATCCGCACGCCGACCCGCGCGCGGCCCGAGGTCATCGCGCGGTCGAAGGTCTCGTCATCGTAAGCATAGGCGATGACCGAAAACCGCCGCGTGTTCTCCAGCGTTTCGACCAGCAGCCGCGCGGGTCGGCGTCCATCGAGGTCGAACACCACCGTGGGAATGTGCTCGATCTCGGTATCCAGCGCGAAGCCGAAAATCAGCGTTTGAAAGACCGGGACCACCAGCAGGAAGAAGAGAATCGACGGTTGCCGTCGCATGTGCGCGAACTCTTTGACCAGGATCGCCGCCAGGCCGTCGGTCGAGCGGCCGGCGAGCGTCGTCTCTTGGCGCGTCGGAAGCGGCTCGGCCGGCGCCGGGGATGAATGGGGTGATGCGGGTTCGTTCTCCAACGGCTCTGGCGGGCGTAGTTCGACGATCGCGGCCGGCGCGGTCTCGTCGGGCGCGGCGTCCAAACGCTGTTGCTCGGCATTCCGCGTGAGTGTCACAAATACGTCTTCCAGCGTCGGACCGATCTCCCGCGCTTCGCCTTGGGCGGCGGGAACGTCCAGTAATTCCAACAGGCGCGTTCCCCCCAAAGACTGCTCGGCCAGCACGTGAATGCGCTCGCCAAAGAGCGTGGCGTCGCGCACTCCGCCCACTTGGCGCAGTGGGGCCAGCCGCGGCGCCGGGTCGGGGACCTCCAACTCGTACCACTGGGTTCCCTGGGGCGTTACCTCGGGCAGTTGCTTGAGTTCGCTGGGCGGTCCCAAGAGCAGCAGGCGCGAGAGGTAGATGTAACCGATCTCGGTGCAGCGTTCGGCCTCGTCCATGTAATGCGTAGTAACGAACAGCGTTACGCCCCGCCCCGACAGGTCAAACAGCAGGTCCCATAATTGGCGCCGCGCTACCGGGTCAATGCCGGCGGTCGGCTCGTCGAGAAACACCACCTCCGGTTCGTGGATCAGGCTGCACGCCAAGGCCAGACGCTGCTTCCACCCGCCCGAGAGCGTGCCCGCCAACTGCCGCAAGCGGTCGCCCAGCGAGGTCAACTCCAGCACCGCGTCGCGCCGCTCCCGCAGGCGTTGGTCCGAGAGGCCGTAAACGCGGCCGTAGAAGTTCAGGTTCTCTTCGACCGTCAGGTCCGAGTACAGGCTGAACTTTTGCGACATGTAGCCAATGCGGCGCTTGATCTCCTCGGGGTCGCGGCGAATGTCCCACCCCAGGACCGTGGCATCGCCGTCGCTGGGCGCCAACACGCCGCACAACATGCGGATAATGGTCGATTTGCCGCTGCCGTTGGGGCCCAGCAGGCCGAAGATGTCTCCCCGGTGAACTTGGAAACTCACGTCCTGAACCGCCGTCAAATGGCCAAAGCGGCGGGTCAGATTGCGAACGTCGATCACGACCGGGGGCATAAGCCTACTCGCCGCGCGGCGCCTCGTCCAAGTAGATGTCGGCCGTCATGCCGGGAACCAGCCGCGCCTGTGGATCGTCCGGCGCGTGCAATGCGACCTTGATGCGGAATACCTGCCGGGCGCGTTCTTCGTAGGTCTGCACGTTACTGGGTGTGAACTCGGCCTGGCGGCTCACGAAGGTCACTTCGCCGGTGAAGCGCCGACCGGGCAACGCGTCGACCGTCACCGGCAACTTCGCGCCGACTTGGATGTCGAGCCGTTGCTGGGGAATGTACGCCCGCACCCAGAGATGGCTCGTGTCTAGAAGCGAAAGGACCGGCGCGTCGGGAGCAACCAGGTCGCCCGGTTGTAGTTCGAGCGCCTCGACCACGCCGTCGACGCTGGAGCGAAGGACCAGTTCCTCGCGTTGATCTTCGATGGCGCGCACCGCCGCCTGGGCGGCTTCCAGGGCGGCATGGGCTTGGGCCTGATCCTCCTGACGATACCCGTTTTTGGCCAACTCCCAGGCGGCTTTCGCGGCGTCGCGTTCGGCTCGCGCTTCTTGGCGTTCTTCCTCGCGCGTGCCCAACAGCAGGATCAGCAGTTCTTGTTCGCGGACCTCGACCAGCGCGCGGGCGATCTTGAGATTCTCCTCGGCCCGGTCCAGGTCTTCTTGCGACACGGCCCCCGCTTGCCGCCGCGCGACCTCCTGCAACCGCTGGCGGGTTTGGTCGGCCTGTTCCAATTGCGCGGTGGCCAGTCGGACCTGGGCTTGTCCCGCTTTCACCTCTTCCTCGCGCGGAGGGCGCTCCATGCGCTGGACCTTCGCCTCCAACTGGCGATACCGGGCTTCGGTCTGCGCGACTTCCTCGGGACGGAACCCCGCGGTCAACTTGTCGTATTCGGCTTGCCGTTGGCGAACCACGGCCTGCGCCTCGGCCAACCGCTCGCGGAGGTTGAACTCCTCCAGGCGAACCAAGGGCTGCCCTTTCCGCACCGACTCGCCCTCCTGCACCAGCACTTGCTCGACGCGCCCGCCGACGCGCGACCCCAGGCGGATTTCGTCGGCCTCCACCACGCCCGAGACCTTTTCTTCGGGCGATCGCCACTGGCTCCATGCCAACAGCCCGCCAAGCGCGAGAACCAGCAACGCAAGCCCAAGGATAATTTTCGCCATAGCCGCAGTGTGAGGCATGGCGTACCCAAGTGCAATGGCGTCCGGTGTTTGCGGCGCTGCGCGTCGCGCCGGCGCCTCTGGAGTTGACGCATCAGTGATTTTGGATTAAACATGTTAAACATGTATCGCTAATACATCTTTAGCGGCGCCGGCCCGGCCATCAGGCTGCTGGCCGTTGGACCGCAACCCTGTTCCCACGGAGACTGACGATGAATAGAAACCTGCGCTTGGCTCTTGTTTCGGCGGCTGGCGTCATCGGGGCGTTGTGCGTGGCCTTGACCGTGTCTGCCGAGCCTCCGGCGGACCCGGCCCGCGCGCCCGGGTCGAAAGACGCGGCGGCGGTGGAGCAAACGCAAAACGCGGACGAGCGGGTCCCGGTCGAGGTCGCCCGCGACCGCGCGAAGCTGATGCACCGTATCTATTCGACCACGTTGGAAGTGATGCACGATCATTACTTCCACCGCGAACGCTCCACGGTTCCCGCCCGCGCCATGGAAGATATCTTTGACGTACTCGATCGGCAAGCGAAAGTCCAAGCCCGTTGGATCTCGGTGAATACCAAGGCCATGAGTCTGGACCATGAGCCGGAGACGGAGTTCGAGAAGCAGGCCGCCAAGGAGATCGCCGCGGGCAAAGAGGAGTTCGAGTCGGTCGAGAAAGGCATCTACCGCCGGGCCGGCGCCATCCCGCTGGCGCAAGGATGCGTGAGTTGCCATACCGGGTTCTTCACCAAGGCCACCAAGACCCCACGTTTTGCCGGGCTAGTGATCAGCATTCCCGTCCGCGAGGAATGAACGCAGTGGCGCCGCGATGCGGTGTGTGACACCGTCGCCCAAGGGAATCTCCGTGTTCGCAGTGGTAATCCTCGGGCGGTTCTTGATAGGGCGAAACCACAAGCGATATCGCTTGCGGTTTCGCCGCATCGGGAAAGGAGTGAGCACGACCGATTCCGTTTGCTAAAGCTTGCTGTCAGCGCCCGAATTGGAAACTCCTGAGTACGCGGATCGGATTCCCATGGTTCGCAGTGTAGCACCAACTTGTAACTCCCAACGCCCATCATGAAACGTATTTCTTCCGTGTTTGTCATCATGGCGGCTCTGGCCGCCAGCCTGGCCGTGGCCCATCGCAGCACGCAAGCCAACCCAGCCGGCGAAGCATCCGACCGCGCGCCGGCTCGGCAGGCCGCTCGTCCCACGGTGGACCAGGCTCGCCGCCAAGCCGAGCTGCTTCACGAAACAGTCCACGCCACGTTGCAGATTGTCCATCATCAATACTATCGCGAGGACGAGGGCCTTGTGATACCCGCCGCCACGCTCAAACGGGTGTTCGCCGAACTGGAGAAACGCCGCCAGGTGGAGCTCCGCTGGCTGGCCGTCAATGCCGAGGCGATGCACGTAGGCCACAAGCCCCAAGATGACTTCGAAAAGGCCGCCGTCACGGCCCTAGCGGCGGGAAAGGAATCGCACGAGCAGACGGCCGATGGCGTGTATCGCTACGCCGGCGCGATTACGCTGGGTTCGGAATGCCTCAAGTGCCATTTGCCGAACCGGAAAAGCACTGAAGACCGCACGGCGGGATTGGTCATCGCCATTCCCTTAGCAGAGAAGTAAAGCGGCCCGGTGGAACGGTCAATGCTGGACTAGCGAGTCGCACAGGGGAATGGGCGCATCCTGCTGCCGCAGCACCTGCGCCACCGTGACGCGGGCAAACGCCGCTTCCACGGCCGCATACGCATTATCCATTTCTCGGTGGAGCGGACAGAGGCGAGTGTGCGTTTTCAGCTCCAAGGGGCAAGTGTGAATCCGCTCCACCGCGCCCACGGCGTTGACCACATCCAAGAGCGTCATGGCTTCGGGCGCCCGTTCTAACGCATAGCCGCCGCGCGGCCCCGGCTGCGAGCGCACCAGGCCGGCGCGGACCAAGGCTTGCAACACCTTGTGCAAGTACCGCCGTGGGATACGCGTGCCAGCGGCGATCTGGTCAGCCGAATGGGCGCCTTGAACGTCGGAAGCCAGCCAAACGGTGGCGCGGAGGGCGTATTCGGCGGTTTTGGGCAGCATCGGTTTTTTTCCTTTCGCTCAATTATATACCTTGACGTACACAATTCAAGCGCTACAATAAATATGCACCTGGAGGTGTACGACTAGAGGTTACCCAACATAAGGAGAAAATCGTGGCTATCCCGCATGCGCGCCCTGGCCAGGTCGTTAGTGCCCGTCCGCTCGCCGCGCAACTTTCCGCGGCGCGCACCGAGACCCTGATCAAAACCGCAGCCCTGGAAGTGATTCGCCTGGTGGCGCCGGCCGGCAAAGAGTTTGCCCAGCATGAGGTTCCGGGCGAGATCACCGTGCAGTGTTTGGAAGGCGTCGTCGAACTAACCGCCAACGACGCGGTTCAGCAATTGGGCGCGGGAGAACTGGTCTACCTGCCGGGGTCGGCGCCGCATTCGGTGCGGGCCGTGAAAGACGCCTCGCTCCTGCTCACGATCCTATTGCCGCCCAAATCATCAGAGGCGTAGCCATGCATTACCTGTACCGTTTCCGACGCGACGGCGAGCGGCAATTGGCGGCCACGTTCGACTCGCAGCAGCAGCTTCTCGCCTACGTGCGCTGGGCAACCTTGGAATCGCAAGGGGCAGGCGCCGGGAAGTTCGAGCAAGGCAGCGTCCTGGCCAGTTCCCAACGCTGGGACCACTCGCCCCAACCCCTGAACGACAACGACGCCAGCCAGGTCGAGCACAACCCGTCTCCCAGCATGTTGTGAGCCTCGCCTAATAAATCAACGTTTCTTCTTTTGTCCGTCTTGTTTCCCTGTTGCATTCCCTCAATTTTCCCCAGGAAAACGCCATGCACCCACTCGATACCCAATCCACCGTCGGCCAATGGGTCGCCCAGCACCCGCAAGTCTCGCGGCTTTTTGAGACGCTCAAGATCGACTATTGTTGCGGCGGGGGCGTCGCGTTGGACGAAGCCTGCCAGGGCCGGAGCCTGGACCCCGAACAGGTGTTGTCCCAAATACGCGAAGTGATCGCGACCAGCGGCGCCAGCGACGACCGCGACTGGACCCAGGCCCCGTTGGCGGCGCTATGCGACCACATTGAACAAACGCATCACGCGTATCTCAAGGCCGAGTTGCCGCGGCTCACGGCGATTGTCGCCAAGGTGGCCGCCGTGCATGGCGACGCCCACCCCGAGCTGGGGGAGGTGAAGAAGGTCTTCGCCGAGCTGCGCGCCGAGTTGGAGCCGCACATGTTCAAGGAGGATCGGATTCTGTTTCCCGCCATTCGCCAGTTGGCGCAGTCGGCCTCGTCGCCCGCATTTCCCTTTGGGACGATCGCCAATCCAATTCGCATGATGGAGTTCGAGCACGACCACGCGGGCGACGCTCTGGAGCGAATCCGCGTGTTGACCGGCGACTACCAGCCGCCCTCGAGCGCCTGCAACACCTACCGGGCCATGCTCGACGGCCTGCGGCAGTTGGAGCAGGACATGCACATCCACGTGCACAAGGAGAACAACATTCTGTTCCCCCGCGCCCTGGCGCTGGAGGCGACGCTGGCGCCGGTGTAAGACTGGGGCGCCCAATTTCCTTGTCCTTTCCCGCGGAACGCCGCGCGCCGCAAGCGCTCTCGCTTGCGGCTTCGCGGTCTTCGTCGCTACGGGAAGACTCACAACCTCTGAGAGCTTGGGAATGTTTGGTAGGTCCCGTCTGCCGGGCGGGGCCTTTCTAGAAAAAACCCCGGAGATCGCAGGCAGAAAGAAGGTCTCGCCTGGCAGGTGAGACCTACTTTGCGAAAGATTCACAATCTCTGACGGCTTCCGCGACAAATCTGGAGCGACTGAATTTGCTCGATTGCGCCAAAGATATTAAACTATACTTTGTTTGATGCCTTTCGGCGGTCCAGCGCGGGCGCCGGCGGAACGTGGTCGTGCTGCGGGAGCTATCTTCATGGGAAATCCGTCTCGAGTTTCGCTTCTCGTAGCGGCGGTGACTGCGTGGTTTGCGGTCTTGCCTGTCCCCGGTTGGGGCCAAAACAATGGATTCTTTCGTAACGCGGCCGTGGGCGGCGTAAGCATCGACGCGGCGGGAGTGGTCGCCGAAACCACGACCGAAGCCCGCCAAGCGCTCCGCCGCGAATTGCTCGACCACCTGACGCCCGCTCCCGACGCGCTGCAAGCACCGGTGGAGCTTCGTAAAGTATCGCTGCGCGGCCTCAACGCGGCGCTGGCGGACCTGCACAAGAACCCGGGCGGCGCCCTTCCCGACGAAATCGCCTACCTGGGCGGGTTGCAGCGCGTCGAGTACGTGCTGATCTATCCCGAACAGAACGACATCGTGCTGGCTGGCCCGGGTGAAGGCTGGACCGTGGACGCTCGCGGGAACGTGATCGGCAAGACGACCGGCCGACCGGTGCTTCATCTGGACGATCTGTTGGTCGCCTTGCGCACGGTTGACGCCGCCCGCACCGAGGGCCTCAGTTGCTCGATCGATCCCACCGCGGAAGGCCGGCAACGGCTAGCGACGTACTTAAGCCAGCAGCGGCAGTTCTCGCCAGCGGTGGTCGCCGGCGCCGCCGAGGCGCTGGGAAAGCAAGTCGTCACCCTCACGGGCGTGCCCGACGATAGCCGCTTCGCCCGCACCCTGGTCGCCGCCGACTATCGCATGAAGCGGCTGGCGATGAAGTTGGAGTCGGCGCCGGGCCTGCCAAGTTATCTCGACCTGGTCGGCTCGACCCGCGGCGCCGCCACGCCGCGGTGGTGGCTGGCGTGCGACTATCAGCCGCTGGCCCGCAGCGAAGACGGTCTGGCGTTCCAGCTAATAGGGCCGGGCGTGCAAGTGCTGACCGAAGACGAGATCGTGGCAGCCGACGGCAGCGTGCGGGGCGCCGGCGCGGCCAACGCGGCGGCGGAGCGGTTCGCCCGCCGAATGACCGAGCAGTATGCGGAACTTTCGGTGGCCGAGCCGGTATTTGGCGAACTGCGCAACCTGATGGACTTGTGCGTTGTGTCGGCCTTGATCGCAAAGCACGACCTGTGCTCCCGCGCTGGCGCCGATCTGCCTTGGCTCTTCGATACGGCGGAAGGCGCCCCCATTCGCCGCTGGCATGCGCCCAAGAGCATCGCCAGTCAAAGCAGCTTTGTGAAGCGCGGCGCCAGCTACCTCATCACGGTTTCCGGGGGCGTCAAGATCGAATCCTGGCAAGCCGCCTCTCGCGACGAGGTGAACGCACGGGTAAGCCAAGTCCATCAGAAGTCCACCCCGCCCGGCGACGGCTGGTGGTGGAATTAGCGGAGAGTCGAGAGCGGAGAGCAGAGGAAAGACTGCCGTACTCCTCTGGCTCTTTGCTCTCCGCTCCGTCACGACCAGACAAATATATCGTCGCGGTCGGCGCTGTAGCCGATGAACGTGGCCAGCACCACGCGGGGCAACTCTCCGGCTACACCGGGCACTTCATGGATCAGGCGGGTATTGAAGAAGTACAGGTCGCCCGGCTCCAGGCGAATTTCGTTATGCCCGATGCCGCGTTGCCGGGCGTATTCGTGGAAGGTGTCGTTCTTCAGGTGAGGGTCAATCTCCGGCTCCCAGAAGCAGCGGTGCAGGATACACTGCGCGGTGGTGTCGCCGAGTCGCGTGTTTTGCAGCACCAACACGCCGGCAAACTGGTGGTCGAATTGATGCACCGCGTAGTTCTCGCGCTTCTCGCGTAGCCGAACCGAGTCGAAATGCGGTTTGTAGGTATAGCCGCCGTAATGAGCGCGGATGATTGCCGGTCCATATTGCCGGCCGTCCGGCTCGTGGGCGGTCACGACGCGCCGCCCGCGTCCCATTCGCGCCAGGCTATCGTAAATGCGTTGGATGGGGTTATCGCCGTCGGCGAACAGGCGCCGAAACAAGGTGTGCGTCTCGGCCGAATGGGCGAAGAACGCTTCTTGATCCGAGCCGCGGTAGCCCAGGCTCGTGCCAATGTTGATCCGCGTGCGGCCTTCCTGCTTCTTTGACTCCCACGCCCGCGACGCTTCGCTATTGCGGCCCTCGCGGTAGTAACCTTCAGGTATGGCGGCTTCGCGGAATTTTTCGGGGATTGGTTGGCGTGGATCGTAGAGCAGCTCTTCGCGAATCAAGCGGTCCATCAGCGCCTGGCACGACGCCGGAGGAAACGCCCCTCGCAGTACGATCGCCAGCACGCGTCCGTCGGCCAGTTCGGCCAGCGGGCGCGGATACTCGGCCACAACCGCATCTAGGCTCTTATCCACCACTCCCCACAAACCGACGCAGTTCATTGGCGCCTCCGTTATCTTTCAAGTAGCGCAGGGAATGTTCTACCGTCCTGCCCGGGCGATTTGGTTCTCGCGCCAAGCGTTCAGGTAGGTCTGGAAGCCGGCTTGCGTTGCGGGGGCGGCCTGCCGGAGTGCGGTGGAAGTCGCCTCCGATAATAGCGAATTCCCCGCCGTTTGCCACAAGTTCGCCGCTTGGGCGGCGGTGGCCTGATCGTAGTTGGACAGCGCCTTCAACAGCGCCGTGAAGTCGCCCTTGGCGGCCACGACCGCGCGCTGGGCGTAGTCGTAAGCGGCCGAGCGGCGGCCGTCGCCGTCGGCGTCCAGCCAGATGGCGCCGCTACAACCGATCACGTGCGGCGTCCAGTCGGGCGAAGTCGGCTGATACGGCTTGGCGGTCTTCCAATACAGCCCGTCGATGCCAGGGCCAATGGCGATGGCTGTCAGAAAGACATCGTGCTTGGGACGCGGGATCGACCACTGGCCGCGCCACTTGACTCCGGGCGGAAGATCGCCCGCGGTGTTGGGCGAGATCGCCGCTTCGCGAATCGGCTGCCCATTGGCGAAGAGGATGACTTGGCTCGCCTCGACCCAGTGCGGGCCAAGCACGCGGGCCGTGACTTGCACCTGATCGCCGTCAATCTGCGCCAACTCGCCGGGGCCATAGGTCGTGGGACTGGCATCCTGTCTGCCGGTTTTGGGGGATTCTGGCAGGCTGGAAGCCTGCCCCACGGCAAGTTCCGCCAAGAGGCCGTAGCTGACCATTACTTGGCCTTGAACAAAGTTCTCCACGGCCTGCGCTGTGTCCAGGTTGCTGGGGTCGCGGTCGTCGCATCGAATGTAGGTGCGCCCCTGGCCGACAAAATGCCGCGCCACGTCATGCGAGTCGCTGCTGCCCACCGGCGTGACGCTACGGCCGCGGTTGAGTAGGGCCATCCAGTCGTGGAACAGGGGCCAGATGTCGCTTTGCGTGGCGGACGAGTTGAGCACCTCCATCGCGTTAAATCGCATCGCCCACCCGTCGAGGTTCTCGCCCACGGCGGCGTTGAACAGTGCGGGACCGAACGGCCGCACGCCGCTGTGCAGATCACGGGCATGGTTGAGGATCACCACCTTGACGCCGGGCGTTGCATAAATGCCGTCGAAGAGGGCGTTCCATTCGGTGCGCGTGTGGTCAGGCGGCGCGGCGCCGGCTTGGACGGGGAACACGTTGAAGTGGCCGACCTTGGTGGTTACCTCGTTGCCGATGACCGGCGTCAAGTAACGCCGCACGCGCATCTCGCGGGCGAACGGCTCTTGGTCGATCTGTACGTTATGATCGGCGGCGATGGGCAGCTCGATCCCCTCGGCCGCCAGCGTAATCATGCGTTCCTGGACCGTGGCGTCGCCGTGGCCGGAGTGCGAGAGTGTGTGGACATGCGTATCGCACGCGACGTAACCGTCGGTCGGTACTTCGCGGCGCAGCGTCAACGTGCGGCGAGCGGTTTGTCCCGAGGTTAGCTCGATCTCGGCCGACGCCAGCGAGTACTCAAACCCCCGGCCTGCGTAGATCGTGTAGTTGCCGGCCGGCAGGCCGAACCGCGCCGCCCCGGCGGCAGTGTATACCACGCCCGGCCGCACCGCCAGATGATCGTTCGACTTGGCGCCCACGGTTTGCAAGGCGCCTTGGGCGTTGAGCACGGTAATGCGGGCCGGGATCGGCTCCTGCGATTCGGCGTCGATTACCCGCACTTCGACGGTCGCGGCGCTTAGCATGTTTTCGCGTGGCTGCGGGTGCAGCACGATCTGGCCGACGCGCACGTCGTCGCTGGCGCGGCGGTTCTCCTGCTCGATCCGCAACGTGTTCTCGCCCTGCCGCACGGCGCCCGCCGGAAGGGCGAAGTACACGATCATGTCGTTTTCATCGCCCACCAGTCGGTCGATCTTCTTGCCGTTGAGCGTCACCGACCACGATTGTTTAACGTCCTGCTGTCGCAGTTGCAGCGTCCATTCGCGGTCATTTGCCGGCGAAGTGAACGGCAACTCCAAGGCATCGCCCTCGGGCGTTTCGGGAAACTTGCTCCACTCTCGCGGGCCGTCGATCCGCAAATGCCTCAGTTCGGAAAGTAACGTCTTCGGCTCCTCGGCCGCCGAGGGCGAAGCAAGCAGAGAGAGCAGAAGCAGCGAAGCGGTAGGTAAGGGATTCACGCGGGCGTGTTCCTTGAGGTTGATGTCGCGCCGTGAGCGCAAAAAGAAGTCACGGGTAATTATCGATGGTTTTCTTATCCGTGCCCATCCGGATTATCCGTGGTTTTACTTTCCCGTAAAAGGCTCCGGTGCGTACCGTGGCCGCGCCGGAAAGACTTCTTGAAAGGCGCCAAAGCGGGCTGCCACGCCGGGAGAGAAGTGGGCCAGGTCCGGTGCTTGGGAAAGGTCGAACGCAAAACGGTCGCCCGCGCCGTTGCCGAGGACGCGAACATCAACCTCCTGCACGGTCCAAGGCGGGTGGGCCACCTCGGCTTGTTGCAAGCCGCCGCGCCGGTCGGGCGCGTACAGGCGATATCGCTCCAGCAGCCAGGCATCGAGCGTGTCCGCGGCTGCCGCCACGCCAGGCCCGCGCGGCGCAAAGACGATCGAGAGGTTCACGGGCGAGCGACATGGCGATTGAAAGTGGAACTGATTCTCCCGCCGCCCATACCGCAGCGGCGCCCGTGCATACGGCATGGGCGTGAGCGTCCGTGCTACGCGCATGGCCCAGGCGTTGTCGGCATGGACGCTCAGGAACGCAATGCCCGGCTCGCCGTGAAGTCGAACGTAGGCGCGCAGATTCAACTCAACCAGGTTCGACAATCCCGGCAAGAAAGGAAGCCAGCGCGGCCGCACGCGCAAACGAAACGCCACCAGGCTGACCCAGGCCTGGCCGTCATGCGTATCTACCTCCAGCGGCGCCGGGAGTTGCGATTGCAGGACTTCGACCGGAACCGCCCAATGCAAGAACAGCACGTCCCGCCAGTGTTGCGACCAAACCCAATCTTGCGCCGCGTCGGGTTGGGAAGGAGCGCGATCGTGGTGGAAACGCAAAGCCATGCAACCCTCGCGGTCGGGCGTTCGCTACAGATAACCGCGAGCGGCCACGGCGCCATAACCGAAGTTCTTTTTGGATTAACACTTCGCCGTTTTCCGCTTCTTGCCGATCGCGCCGCGGGCTTGCACCTTGCGAATGTAATCGATCGCCAGCGGGACTTTGCAGGCCGTTTCGCCCATATCGACCGAGACCGCCCCCATCGACTTGGCCGTTTGCAGGGCGTCTTCCGTGAGCGGGGAAACATACGAGCCGACCGCAATCACAAAACTGTTCATCGCGTACCGCACACGATTCGGCTGGTCGTGGATGCTGTTTTGCACGCGGTTGAGAAGGCGCTTTAGCTCCGCCAGGTCGAGTTCCGAGTCGTCCTTGACGGCCACCAGGCTGGCGAGCGTACACCAGCCCGCGGCGGCGGTGCTTTCCTGCTTGGAGTCGATCCACTGGAGCGCCAAGTCGCGGCCGTGCTTGCTGCCGGCGGCGACCCAGGGCACTGTGCATTCGCTGATCATGGACCAGGAGGCTTGTTTGAGCCAACGCTGAAGGTCTTTCTTGGTCATGCGGGCGTCGTCGGCAATCAGCCCCGCCAGGTACATGGCGTCAGAGATGCCCGTGTCGTAAAGCGACAGCGCCAACTCCTGGTTGGTCTTGATTCGCTTTTGGATTTTCTTCAGGTGTTCGACCTTCACGCCGAAGAACGGCTCCTGGGCGCCGTGCTTGCGCAGCACGTTCTTAATGGATTCGCTACCCAGCGTGCGCAGCTCTTCCACAATTTCGTCGGCGGTGGGCATGATGCGCGGTCCTTGCGTTTGGCGGTTCAGGGTGTGTGGCAAGATTGCCCGATTGCGATCATGCTGCGGCATGGACCCCGGGCGCCCCAACCGAGCTTGTCTCGGTGGGACGAACACCAACGTCCCGGCCTTCCGTGGAAAGCCGTTACACACGTCACGGAGAAGCGGCCGGCTCGAAGATTACGTCGGTCGAGGCGCCAAAGCGAGCTGGCAACGGCATGTTCGACCACGCTGGCTCGCCCGCGCCAAGGCGAAATTGCCACCGGCCCTGGAGCGGCAGTTCCCGATCTTTAGAAGCCAGCACCGCGGCGCCGGTCAGGCCGCCGTCGCCGCGTTGGTCTTCCACGCGCACCACGAGCAGGTTGGCATCGTCGGGGATCAGCGCATCGGGGGGAATGGTGAAGGTCGCTTCGCCCGCGGGGGAACGGTCGGCAGCCTTCGCCAGCTTATGGCCATTGACCCACGCGGTCAGTTCGTCCTCGGAAGAGCGAAGCGTCAGCCGCAGCGGCTCGTCGCCGATCCAGCTTTGCGGCAGACGCGCCACGCAGCGATACCAAGCCACGCCGTCGTAGTCCTTGAGCACGCCCGCCGACGCCGCCTCCCACGAGGCCGGTACGGGCATCAGGCTCCAATGCTGCTCGTATTGTTTGCGGTCCGAGGCGATGGAAACGTCGTCCCACACGGGCAGGCCCGCCGCCCAATGCACGCCGTGGAGTAACAAGCGGACGAACGCCGCGTGAGAAAAGTCGTCGCGATGGCCCAGCGAGGTATAGAACGAGCGGCCGCCGTCGGCCCGCTCGAACGTCCAGGCCACCGGCTCTTCGGGCTGGCTTTCCACCGCGCCGAGCAGCAGCACGGTCGTTCCCGACTTGAGAGGCGAAACCTGGTAGAGCGAACCGCCTTGCGGGAACGGCTCGCGCGGGGCGTCGGTCAGAATCGGATGGTCCTTGGCGCCGGAAGCGATGCGGACCGTGGACTTGAGCTTGTTGCCGTAGTGATTGGTGTAGTTGCCACCGAACACCTGTGCGTCCCACTCGGGCCAGGCGACCATGCCTTGTGCCGGCTCCTGCCCGCGTAGCGAGAACGCGTGGCTCGCGGTGCGAATGCCGACCACCGGTTTTCCGGCGGCGACAAAACGCTTGACAATCTCCATTTGCTCCGGCGGCAGCACGCGGCGGCGAACGCTGATCAGGGCCACGTCGGCCTCGTCCAGCACTTCCAAGCCGGGCAGCGTGTTGCGGTCTTCCTCGCTGCCGAACACGTAGCTGACGCGGAAGTTCTTGTCCAGGTACTTGGCCACAAAGGGCGGCAGCGTTTCTTCGGTCTTGTATTCATCCTCGGCGATCACGACCGCCAGGTGGGGCCGCCGATCATCCTGGAAGCGAAACGGCTTGCCGCCGAGAAGCTGATCGCTGGTGACGGTCGGGCAGACGTATTTTTCAATGTGCGACACGATCAAGTCGGTGCCGGTGAAGTGGCTCACGTAGGGCCAGCGCTGGGGATTGTACATGGTGTCGGTCATGTCGCGCGCGAGCACCACGTGCTTGCCGTTGCGGGCCATTTGCCGCAGTCCGAAGGGCCGGCCCAGCACGCACATGTTGGTATGCACGCCGGTCAGAATCACGTTCTTTACGCCGCGGGCTTCCAGAATGCTCCACACCTCGTCGCCGCGGTCGCTGATGTAGTCGCGCTCGGAGTCGATCTGGATCAGGTCGGCTTGCTTCTTCCACGGCATGCCGGGGTTGCGGCCCATGCTCTTGAGTTTGGCCGCCCATTGGGCGTGCTCCTGGGGATCGTCGTCCTCGCCGCCATCGGACTGGTCGATGGGATAGACCGCTTTCTCTTCCGCCGGGATGCGGGAACACCAGGAAGTGATGTCCGCCGGCAGTTGCTTGGCCTTCGGGGTTTCCAATGCTCGTTGCCGCGCGGGATGGCCTTCATAGGCCGGCATGCAGTCGCTGGGGGCGTGGATGATCGTCACGCCGCGGCGCCGCGCCTCTTGCACCACCTGGTTGAGCCGCGGACCGAACTCCTCGACGCGACGCACCGCGTTTAAGCAATGATGCAGGTCCCATACATCGCACACAATCAGGGCCGTTTCGCGCGGGTTCCACGTTTCTTCGCGCGTCAGCCGATGGAACCGTCCGCTGCCGGGGCCGGTCTCGGTCTGGTAACGCAGCGTCCATGTCAGGTCTTCGGCCGAGGCCGCCGCGGTCATCGCCAGGGCGGCCCATGCCGCGATGAAAGTCGAACGTCGAAGCACGGTGGGGTTCTCCTGTACGGCAAGATTATTTCGCATACTCGACCGCTAACGAACTGGCGATGCCCTCTCGGCCCGCGTGATTGCGCGGGCGGACGGTCAAACGATTGGCGCCGGGCCGCAGCTTCCACGGGAACACGGCTTCCGCAGACGCGGGCGGTTGGTCATCAAACTTAGCCAGATAAGTATCCAATCCCGGCGTGCGGCTGTCGAGATGCACGCGCACTTCGCCCGGCGTGGCGGTTGGCTCCAGCACGATGTGGGCGTGGTTCATGCTCCACTCCCAATCCTGGCGCCGCACCACGCGATGCGCGTAGATTTCCGACGCCGGCTGCTGCTGGTCGGACCAGACGTAATGGCCGGTCCAGAACCAACCGCGCATTCCCTGGTTGAGCGGCAGCGGCGCGCGTTGTTCCAAAAAGTTGCCGCGCGGCACGAGCCGTAATTCCGCGAATGCCGGCCAATGGTGCAGATCGGGCCATGTGTACCGGGTTTCGGCCAGCTTCACCACGCGCAACGGCGGCGCTTTGCGACCGGCCCAGGCGGCAAGCTGGCGTTCGCGCAGCTCCCACAACGAAAGCGGTGCGCCGTTGGCCTCGTCCACGGCGTACCAGGCGGCGTTGCCGTCCACGTAGATCCACTTGGCGAACTGATTGGACCACAGCTCGACGACCTCGTGGCCGCTGCGAATCTTCGAGCCGCCATCGCCAGGACCGATCGACACCACGCGGCCGGGAATCCCCAGGCTCTCGCATGCCTGGAGGAACACCAGGTTGAACTGCAAACAAAAGCCGCCTACCGGAGTGCCGTCGCCGTGCGAGGCCAGAATCTTCAGCGCGTCCCACGGCGGGTACGCTTCGCCCAGGTGACCCAACTTGGGCCAGCGCGTGGCCGACCAGGCGGCAAGGCGCTCGATGATTTCCAATTCGGTCTTGGCGCCGGCAACGATCTGATCAAGTTGATGCTGGTCGCGCAGTTCCGCAAGTGAAGGATGGTCAAGCGGCTCGAACACAAACGGAATGGAAGTCCGTGTCACCGGCGGATTGTTCGCTTCCACCACGCGCAGCCGGGTGGTCCAGTCCGAGGCGATGCGCGGCTGGGCGGTTACCGAGACGGACTTGACGCGGGGGCTGGACAGAGGATCATCCGTGGCCAGGCACGCTTCGAGTTGCAGATAACGACGTAACGGAGACTCGTCTGCGGGGATGCGAAAACGAAGGCTGCCGGCGGCCGGCGCCGTCGAACCCTGCCCAGCCTCGCGCCGCAGCGACTGCCACGACGTCCAGGTTGCATCTTGCGGCGCGAACGTGGCGCCGCGGCGGTAACGCACTTCCAGCCGGCCGCGATCCAGCCCTTCCACCTTGAAGGTCACGTCAATCGGACCGATGCTCTCGATGGCGGCGCCCACGGGGTTGTCGTCCAGGTTGCCCAGGTCAATCACCGGCGTGGTGATTCGGCCTTCGGGCAACGTATGATCTAAAAACAGCCGCACGTAGTACTCGCCGTCCATGTCATCGGCGACGCCCAAGCGCGCGTCGTCCCACGTTTGGCCGTTGTCGCGGCTCTTGGCGCTGCGGTTGGGGTGACGGGTGCGCGTCGTCGAGCCGTGGGCGTAGTCTTCGTCGCGCGCGATCCATACCTGGCCCGAACCGCTTACCACCAGCTCGTTCATTCCCGGCTGCAGGATCGCCGGGTCGAGATCGTACGCCTGCCAGTAACCGCCCGCCTTGCGTGGTTGCCCCAAGGGCGCTTTGCGGCCATTGACCGTGACGCTCAACTCGCCGCCCGGAGCGATCAAGAGCGTAGCCTGCCGCGTCGCGGGACGTTCGACCAACAGTTGCTTTTTGATCCAGACCGAGTCGCTCAGTTGCTCCACGTTCGGCCGATAGGAATAGCCGGCCGCGGGGCCATCGTCCTCCACCAACTCGCCCGCGGCCAGTTCCAGGGCCTGGCCGTCGTCGGTCATGCGGACGCGCTCCGTCACCGCCTGCTGGTCGAGCTGCCTTGCAGACAGCGTTACGGTTTCGCCCTGCGTAGTTGGAGCGAGACTCAGCACCGCGACGGGTAACGCCAGAACAAGAGGGAATCTGCGCATGACGATGTACCGACCAAGGATACTCTTTGAGTCTTCCTAAGATAAGGGATGGCGCCGCGCGACGCGACCGCGCCGGCGAATCGGCGTGGCTTCGCGTTTCTGAACGGCGCCGATTCGAGTAAAATAAAAATCGACGGCGAACGCGTTTTTCCTTATCCGCCTCGAATTTCCTGTTCCTTGACCGAGAACCAGCGCATGGCGCCATTTGACGATCTTGACTTGCGAACTCAGGCGGCCGTCGAATTGAACGAACAAGTTGGCCGCATGGACGGCGCCCGCGTGGTGGATAGCCTGGCCGAGGGGCTGCGTTCGCTGCGGGGGTTGCTGTGCCTGCGGTTACGTGAGGACGTGGAACAGAACTTTGGGCTGGATTCGCTCAACCTGCCGTCGTCGGCGATGGAGGCCGAGCGGCGACTGGAGCGAGAGATTGACTGGTATCAGGCGGCGGTGGCGGCGCTGCATGCGTGCGAGCGAGGTTATGTGCAGGCCGACCCCGCCTGGTGTGCGGCGTGGGTGGCGCGAATGGGGCGGCCTGATTTTCACCATTCGCCGGAAGGCCGCGAGCGGCTAGCGCAGTACCTGGACCTGTCGCGGCAGGAGCAGCGGTTACACTTCGCCAACCTGCTCCTCAAGGTCACGCCCGAGGCGGGGCGGGCGCCGTTGGTGCTGTTCCGGCTCTATCCCGCCGCCATCCGGGCCGTAACTTCGACCGCGTTTGGCGACGAACAAGGCGCCGCCGACGTTCGCACCCAGCAGCGGGCGATCCTGCCCTCGATCGACGACTGCCACCAATGCCACGCCGCCGTGCTCGATAACGGTGAAGTCTGCCCCACGTGCAGCAACCCCCTCTGGACCTACAACTACCTGACCACGGCCGATTGAATTTCGAACGTCAGCGTGACGTGTTGGCTTTCCAATAGTTCCGCACAGCCGCTGATCAAGCGTGAACCATCAAGAATAAGACGTTTCCCATGAGTTTATCGACGCCCTTTCCGCCATTCGTGCGATGAGCCTTGATGACCGGATTCGGCTGGTCCCGGCGGTTTGGGACAAAATTGCCGCCGAGCAACCCACGATCGAATTGAACGACGCCATGCAGCAAGAATTAGATCGGCGCATCGCTGCTTACGAGGCGGCGCCGGATCGCGTCGTCTCGTGGGAAGAGGTGCAAGCCCAGGCGGAGCGGCGTTTGAGAAAATGACTCTGCCGATAATTTTTCTGCCCGAGGCGCAATCCGAGTTCGATGACGCCATCGACTGGTACGAGCAACAGAAGGCAGGATTAGGCGCCGCTTTTCTGGCCGCGGTTCGGAACGTGAAGTGGCGCGGCTTGCCCCCAAGTGCCCGACGTACCCGTGACCATCGTCGTAACCGAGGGAAAGTCGGGAAGGAGAAAGCACCGCCTCGCCCACGAGCGTTTCATTCTGGCAGTCATAGGATCTTCCCGTGTACCGCTTGGCTGGTTTGCTCCTGATGCTCTTGCGTCACATTTAGCCGCCGTGCACTGTCCGCGTTCGAACTCTTCTTCTTTCTCTCTTCTTCGTCGCGTCGCTGTGCCCCTGTGGTTCATTTGAGCGGCCGTTTGAGCCAGCGCCCGCCTGGATCGGCGCGGCGATTGTCTCGCCCTGCAGAACGGTGTGATTCAACTCTACAAATGCTCGTACACGTTGTCCAGGTTCTCCAAGAGGGCGCTGATGGAGCCGGTGCCGCTGTGAATCCGGCGGATGGCGTCGGCCATGATCTTGCTGGTGTTCACAATGTGCAACTTCATGCGGTTGGCTTCGTTCAGACGGAAGGGCGAGACGGTGTCGGCCACCACAATGCGGGCGTCGATTTTGCCCAGGTTTTCATTGGCCTCGCCGGCAAACAGGCCGTGGGTGGCGCAAATGGCGAACACCTCGCCGCCGAAGCGCTCCACCGCCTCGCAGCCGCGGACGATCGTGCCGCCGGTCGAGATCATGTCGTCCAGGGCAATCACCAACCGGTCCTTCACTTCACCAATGATTCGCCCGCCGTCGATCTTTCCTGTGTGCGGGTCACGAATTTTGTCTAGCACCGCCAGTTCGATCTCGTACTCGCTGGCGCCGATCAGGTGCGCCAGCGTGGCGCGGAACTTGTTGGCTCGCTTCAAGCCGCCCGCGTCGGGCGAGAGAACCGCCAGCTTGCGGTGTACGCCACGCAGTTCCTTGGCGCACCAGGCGGCGTGCAAGTTCTTGCACTCCAGGTTGTCCATGTTGGTCGTCATGGCGAAGGCGTTCTGCACCGCCGCCAGGTTATGAACGTCCATGAACAGGAAGCGATCTACCCCCACCGCTTCGAGCATCTTGGCGCAAATCTTGGTGGTCACCGGCGCCCGACTTTTGTCCTTCTGATCCTGCCGGGCGTAAGCCCAGTGCGGGATGACAGCCGTGATCGAGTGGGCGCTGGCCTGCCGTAGCGAGCCGCAGAAGATGGCCAGCTTCATGAACTTGTCGTTCACGCTGTCCTGCTCGTCGGAGTACAGGCTGCTAATTACGAAGACGTTGTGCCCGCGCACGTTGCCTATCGTGCCGTCGCAGCTTTTCACATAGCACTCGCCGTCCTCGAAGGTGGTTTCGTAGTGGGGAATCAACTCCACCCCCAGGTGGTCGGCAACCTGCTTGGCGTACTCGGTGGAAGACGAGAGGCCGAACAGCTTGAGCGGGTGGCGGTACCGCACCATGCAATCCTGCACCGCGGCCTCCAGGTCGGCGCGGCGGACAAAATCGGAACTCATCGGTCAGGGCGACGGGAAAGAAAGGGAAGAAACCGCAGCCAGGCAAACGCGCGCGGCGCCAAGTCTCCGTGATAGCCGCAGAACGCGGTCCACGGAAGGGGGCGCCCGGTTTTATCCTGGTCCGACGCAGGCGGAAGGAGAGAAGGAAACCACGGATGTCATCAATAGGAAGGAGAGAGAAACACACAACGATTCTGAAAGCCCGCCATTATTCAGGGCACTTTGCAGGCTCCCCCGCTCGCGAAAAAAACATTGTTGGCTTTTTGCCTTTTCCGTTCTTGATCAGTGCCCATCCGTGTGATCCGTGGTTTATTTTCCTTCCGCTTCGCTATCAAACGTGAACGGTGGTTATCTCTTGGGCGTCGCGGCGCGTTAGAATCGTTGGAGAAGAATCGCTCTCGAAGAACGGACATGCTTTTGTACCCTAGTCTTGCCCACCGGGTGGTCGAGCCAGAGTTGATGGACGACCCGAACCTCGATCCAAAGGAGCATCGCCGCGCGCTGAAAGGCCTGGCTAGGATCAACCGCCTGAGCGACAGCGGGCGGATCGTGTGGGCGCCGGTGGTCGAGTTGGCAAAGTCGCTCGGCGGGCGGCGCCTGCGGGTGCTGGATATCGCCACCGGCAGCGGCGATGTGCCACTTTCGCTGGCGCGCCGCGCGCGGCGGTGGGGACTGTCGCTCGACGTGTTGGGAGTAGACATTAGCCCGCGGGCGGTCGAGTTCGCCCAAGGTCGCACAACCTCGAAGAAAAACGTCCAGCCCGACAAGAACGCGAACGCACGGGACGTTGGAAGCCCCTGCTCGGGAAGCGTGCGATTTGAAACGCTCGACGTGTTTGCCGAGCCGCTTCCGCAAGGATACGACGTGGTCATGTGTTCGCTGTTCCTGCACCATCTGAGCCGTAGCCAGGCTGTCGAACTTCTGCGGAAGATGGCCGATGCGGCCGGGCATCTGCTGGTGGTAAACGACTTGGAGCGAAGCCGCATGGGACTGCTGGCGGCCGAGTCGGTATGCCGGCTGACCACCACCTCGCGCGTGGTGCATGTCGACGGCCCGCGCTCGGTCCGAGCCGCATTTACCGTGGCCGAGGCCGAAGCGCTAGCGCGCGAAACGGGACTGGAGGGCGCACGGCTCGTTCGCCGCTGGCCCTTTCGTTATTTGCTGACGTGGAGAAAGACAAAAAATTGAGAGCCACAGATGAAACACGGATGAAGAAAAGGAGGATGGTCGCAGGTTTCCATAGCAGGATCACCTCTTCGCTAGCGCACTTGCTCTTCATCGGTGTCCAAGCCGTGTTTCATCCGTGGCTAACTTCTCTTTGTGGCGAATCCCCCGTAGGGATGCGTAATTGAAATGACGCCATCCTCCGCGCCTCTGCTTGCTACATTGGACCTTCGCGCGGCGGCAGCGCGCGATTGGGACGTGGCGATAGTTGGCGCGGGGCCGGCGGGAGCACTGGCTGCGCGACAGGCGGCGCTGGCGGGGGCGGCGGTGCTGTTGATCGATAAGGCGACCTTTCCTCGCGGGAAAGTTTGCGGGTGCTGCCTGAACGGCGCCGCGCTCTCGGTGTTGGATTCCGTTGGCTTGAGTGCGTTGCCGCGGCGATTAGGCGGGCGACCGCTCAACAAGATTCGTTTTGCCGCTGGCGGCCGCTTTGCCGAATGCGAGCTTCCGGGCGGTGTGGCGCTTTCGCGCGAGGCGTTGGATCGGGCGCTGGTCGAAGCGGCCATTGCCGCGGGCGCGCACTTTCTGTCTTCTGCTGACGCGGCGCGGTCCGCGGCCGAAGACCTTGCTGACCCTTCGCCGTTTCGCACTCTCGATCTTCGTCAGAACTCACGGAACGCCGCAGCTCGCGCCGCGGTGGTGCTGGCGGCCGACGGCCTGTCAGGTCGCCTGTTGCACGATGAACCGGGTGTCCAGACGCGGATTCTGGACGACTCGCGGCTGGGGGCGGGAACCGTGCTGGGCGTCGCGCCCGCGTTCTTTGAGGAAGGCGTGATCTATATGACGTCGGGCCGCGGCGGCTATGTGGGCCTGGTACGGTTGGAGGATGACCGGCTGGATGTGGCGGCCGCTCTGGACCGCGAGGCGGTGCGCCGCCACGGCGGCCCTGGCCCGCTGGCGGCTACCGTCGTGCATGACGCGGGCTTCCCCGTTCCGGTAGGATTAGAGGAAGCCGGCTGGCGTGGCACGCCGCCGCTGACGCGCCGCCCGGCTCGGCCATTCGCTCACCGGTTGCTGGCGGTGGGCGACGCGGCGGGATACATCGAACCATTCACGGGCGAAGGCATTGCCTGGGCGCTGGCGGGGGGGGCGGCTGTCGCGCCGCTGGCGGTGGCCGGCGCCAAGGATTGGAGCGCGGAGGTTGGCCGCACCTGGGAGCGGCAGCATCGCCAGATTGTCGGCCGGCGTCAGCACGCGTGCCGTTGGGTCAGCCGCTTGTTACGTCATCGCGCGTGGTGCGCCGCCGCGGTCATGACACTCCAGTGGGCGCCTCAACTGGCGTCGCCGTTGGTGCGAAGCATCAATCAACCATTCAAGGCAGGCTAGTTCAATGCGGAATGCGAAAGGAAGAAAGAAGCGGTCCTAGAAGCCTCTTTCATTCCGCATTGGTAAACAAGGATGACAATTCATGATGAACATTGCCTTGCGGGGACTAGGGGTGGGAACGCCGCGCTACTCGATCTCGCAGTCGGACGCGGTCGAGGTCGCCCGGTCGTTCGTCTATCAAAACGCGCAAGCCGAAAAGGTGCTGCCGCTCTTGCACCGCCTTTCGCAAGTCCAGCGCCGCGGGAGCGTGCTGCTGGAGCGGCCCGAAGGTGACGAACCGCGTTATTCGTTTTATTGGCCGGCGCGCGACCACGACGACCGCGGCCCAACTACCGCCGCGCGGCTGGAGCGCTTTGCCCAAGAGGCGACGCCGCTGGCGCTGACCGCCTGCCGGCGCGCGTTGGATGAAGCGGCCGCGACTTCGGCCGAGATCACGCACTTGATCACCGTCTCTTGCACCGGCTTCTTTGCGCCGGGGGTGGAGTTTGCGCTGATTAACCAGTTGGGCCTCTCGCCCGCGGTGGCGCGGGTGAACGTGGGTTTCATGGGATGTCATGGGGCGCTCAATGCGCTCCGCGCGGCGCAAGCCTTCATCGCCGCCGAGCCGTCGGCCCGCGTGCTGCTGTGCTGCGTTGAACTGTGCAGCTTGCACTATCAATATGGCTGGAGTCAGGAGCAGGTGGTGGCGAATACCTTGTTCGCCGATGGCGCCGCGGCCTGTGTGCTGGCCGCCGAGGCGCCGCACCGGCCCGCGGCGTGGCGGCTGGCGGCCTGCGGCTCGCAATTGCTGCCCGACTCGGAACGCGAGATGACGTGGCGGATTACCGACCACGGGTTTGCGATGACGCTTTCGCCCCGCGTGCCCGAGTTGATCCGCGAGCGGCTGCGTCCCTGGTTGGAGGAATGGTTAGGCCAGCACAAACTGCGCGTTCAAGACATTCAAAGTTGGGCGATTCATCCCGGCGGACCGCGGGTGGTGCAGTCGGTGCTGGAGGCGTTGGAGTTGCCCGCCTCGGCCGCCGACGCCTCGGCCGCGGTGCTGGCCGAGTGCGGGAACATGTCGTCGGCCACGGTGCTGTTTGTGCTTCGCCGACTACAACAAACCGGCGCCGCGGCGCCGTGCGTGGCGCTGGCGTTCGGCCCCGGCTTGACCGCCGAAGCGGCGCTGTTTTGCTGATCGCCGAGGCGGCAACGATCCTTGCTGGCTTATATTTATATCTGCAACGACGGAACTTCGATGCGAAACATCCTGGTGTCGGAACCCTTTGCAGTTCGTTATCCACGCCCCCAGCGTCTTTCCGATCCCTTCCATGATTTCTACCCGGATAGTCTCAATCGACTTCTCGCGACCCCGGACGAACAACTTAGCTGGAGCGATTTCCAAGTCATCCTCGGCCCGTTTCTGCCTGCTGGAAAGTATGAGGAGGCTGTTTACTTCCTTCCCCTCGCTTTCGAATACCTTTTGAAGCACGACCGCGACGCATGTGATCTCTTTACATCGCTCGCGTGGTTTGTTTCTGAGTATGCGGACGATCTCAGCCGCGACGGGCTTTTGATAGGCGCCCGCGAGCGACTGCAAGCTTGTTTCCATCATTGGACGTCTCGTTTTACCGTAATCCACCTCGACCGAGAGGCATGCCGGAAGCGAGGCTTTGGGATGACCTATATCGACGTTGTGTTACACACGAACGCGGTTGGCGCGGGATTGGATGATCTGTTCCGATTTAGGCGACATGTTGATGTCGCCGAGACTTTCGTTAATTCGCTTGTGCAACACAACGGGGACTACATCAAGGCGGCCTGGTTCCTTGAGTTAGCGCGTTCATGGATTGCCGCCGGGCCTTTCCCTTTTCCCGACTACGGCCCCCTCTGTGAGCTACTTGCCGATGAACAATTATTAGAGACTGCCCGCAAGGTTGTTCTCGAAAATCGTGGCGAACGAGAGTCATCGCCTACCTACTGGCGCGATACGTTCACAATTCTCGGCTTGGATTTTCCCCGGATTTGAACCACATGGATTGCCCCAAGTGGCGACCGACGATCGCGCCCGCGCGGGACTGTGCAGGGCTTGTCCCGCCTACGTTTCGCCATCCGTCGGCTCGTTCTGAGATGTTGCCGAAGGGCGATTACTTGACGCCCTGACGCGCACACCTAGGATTACCAAGGGGGCAGGTTGTTGCCTTGCGCTGCGAGTTGCGTGCTTCCGGCGGCGGAATGCCGCCGCTACAGGTGGATTACTTGATGAACGATGTTGCGTTGCCCATTTCGGATGGATTTTCCGATGAGTTCGCGCCGGCGGTGCTGGCGGCGATCGAGCGCGAGACGCAGGCCATCGGCCAATATCTGTTTGCTCACTTGGACGAAAAGCGGCCCAACGTGCTGGACCGGCGGTGGTGGGACGAGCGGGTCATGTCGTGGGCTATGCAGGACGAAGCGGTCAAGGTGCAGTTGTTCCGCTTTGTCGATGTGCTGCCGATGCTCGCCAGCGACGACCAGGTGATCGAACACCTGAATGATTACCTGGCCGAAGTCCGCGAGCGCCTGCCCTATTCATTCCGCGTGGCCCTGGGCGTGGCGCGCCGGGCGGCCTTCACTCGCGCGGCGGTGGCGCGGGCGGCGCGACTGAGCGTGATGGACTTCGCCCGGCGGTTCATGGCCGGCAGCAACGTACAGGAAGTGCTGGCCGCCGCGGCGCGGGAACGCAAGCTACGGCGCGCGTTCACGCTTGACATTCTGGGCGAAGCGGTCATCAGCCAGCGCGAAGCCGGAGAACATTTCCAGGCGTATTGCGAGTTGATCCACCAGGTCGCTCCCGTAGTCAACGGCTGGGAGGAGATTCCCCAGATTGACCGCGATCACCTCGGCCCGCTGCCGCGAATGAACCTTTCGGTCAAGCTCTCGGCGCTGGATAGCCAGTTTGACGCCATTGACCAGGAAGGCACGCTGCGCCGCTGCGGCGACCGACTGCGGGAACTGCTGCGCGTGGCCCGGACGCACGGGGCGTTTATCAACGTCGATATGGAGTCCTACGACAAGAAGGACCTGACGCTACGGATCTTTCAGCAGGTGCTGGAAGAACCCGAATTCCGCGACTTCGCCGACGGGGGCATTGTCATTCAATGTTATCTCCACGACGCCGCCCAGGACTTGCGGCGACTGCGAGACTGGGCCGCACGCCGCGGCGCCCCCGTGTGGGTGCGGTTGGTCAAGGGCGCCTATTGGGACTACGAGACGATCCACCACCGCTACCACGGCTGGATCGTGCCAGTGTTCCAGCAAAAATGGCAAAGCGACGCGAATTTTGAGGCGGCCACGCGGTTCGTGCTGCGTAACCAGCAGCACCTCCGGCCGGCCCTGGGGTCGCACAACATCCGTTCGCTGGCGCACGGCCTGGCGACGGCCAAGCACTTGGAGCTTCCGCCGAATGCCTTCGAGTTACAAATGCTTTACGGCATGGCCGATTCCGAAAAACGAGCGCTGGTCGAAATGGGCCACCGGCTCCGTATCTACATGCCCTACGGCGAGTTGATCCCCGGCATGGCGTACCTGGTGCGGCGGCTGTTGGAGAACACCTCGAACGATTCGTTTCTCCGCGCGGGGTTTGTGGAGAACGTCTCGCCGCAAGAACTGCTGCGCAGTCCGGTCGAAGTCGGGCGATCTCTTTCGTTGGCGAGCGGGGGGCGTCAGCTTCTTGACTCGCCTGAAAAATCTCGGTTGCCGGGCGAAGTCTCGGACGAAGGCCCTCCGCATAGGTCGATTATCATGCAACTCTCCGCCGTTACCGACGAAGCGATCACCTTCAGCAACTTTCCGCCGGTCGATTTCACGCAGGAGGAAGCCCGCCGCGAAATGCAGGAAGCGCTGAACGCCGTGAAACAGCAAATGGGCGTCTATCGACCGCTGTTCCTCGATGGCCAGGAAGTCGAAACCGACGAGCGGCTGGTGTCGCGCGATCCTTCTTTCAAGGACCGCGCGGTGGGCGAGACGGCCGCGGCCGATCGGCGTCACGTGGAGCAAGCCGTGGCGGCGGCCCAGCGGGCCTTCCCGGCCTGGCGCGACCTGGGAACCCAGCGCCGCGCCCGCTATCTGCAAGACGCCGCCCGCCTGTTGGAAGAACGGTTCTATGATCTGGCCGCCTGGGAAGTGTTCGAGTGCGCCAAAGGCTGGCGCGAAGCAACTGGCGACATTTGCGAGGCGATCGACTTTTGCAACTACTACGCCGCCTGCGCCGTGGCGCTGGAGCAGGCGCAAGAGGTCAACATGCCGGGCGAAGAGAACCGCCTGGAGTATCGGCCGCGCGGCGTGGCGGCGGTCATCGCGCCCTGGAACTTTCCGCTGGCGATCCTGACCGGCATGACCGTGGCGGCTCTGGTGACGGGGAATACGGTGATTATGAAACCCGCCGAGCAGTCGCCGATCATCGCCGCAATGCTGATGGACATCTTCCGCGAACTCGACCTGCCGCCGGGCGTCCTGCAATACCTGCCCGGCCGCGGCGAGACAGCCGGGGCGGCGCTGGTGGAGCATCCGGACGTGGCGTTGATCTCGTTCACCGGTTCGCGGCAGGTGGGGCTAGCGATCAACGTCAAGGCGGCGGAAATCTCGGCCGCGCGCGATATGACGCTGGTCAAGAAGGTCATTGCCGAGATGGGCGGCAAGAACGCGATTATCGTCGATAATGACGCCGACCTGGACGAGGCCGTGCTGGGCGTCATCAAGTCGGCCTTTGGCTACCAGGGACAGAAGTGTTCCGCGTGCAGCCGCGTGATTGTGCTGGAAGGCGTGTACGACACCTTTTTAAGCCGCCTGGTCGAAGCCGCTCGCAGCCTCAAGGTCGGTCCCGCCGAGGAGCCAGACACGAGCGTTTCGGCGGTGATTGACGAAGAAGCCTTCGCCCGCATCCACGGCTATATTGACGTGGGCGGCAAGGAAGGCCGCAAAGTGCTGGCGGTGGACGTGGGCCAACTGGCCGAGCAAGGCTACTACATTGGCCCGCACATCTTTGCCGAAGTCTCGCCCACGGCCCGGATCGCACAAGAAGAAATCTTCGGCCCAGTCCTGGCGGTAATGAAAGCGCGGAATCTTGACGAAGCGTTCTCGATTTTCAACAACACGCTCTACGCGCTCACCGGCGGCATCTTCTCGCGCAGCCCGGCCAACCTGGACCGCGCGATGCGGGAGTTGGACGCGGGCAACTTGTACCTCAACCGCAACATCACCGGCGCCCTGGTCGGGCGGCAGCCGTTTGGCGGGTACAAAATGTCGGGCATTGGAGCCAAGGCCGGGGGCCCCGACTACCTGTTGCAATACGTCATCCCCCGCACCGTGACCGAAAACACTCTCCGCCGCGGTTTCGCCCCGATGGAGGAAACGTAACGGCCTGCGAAGAACGCGAAGTGACGCTAATCAAAATGATAGGCTGGGCACGATACTAACTTTTTGTCATTCGCGGGCTTCTTCCCCTTTGAACCATTATGAATGCTAACCTGGACGTTCTGGTAATCGCGCCGCATCCGGATGATGCGGAGTTGGGCATGGCGGGGGCGATTCTCAAGATGCAAGACGAGGGACTGCGGGTGGGGATCCTCGATCTGACCTCTGGCGAGCCGACGCCGCACGGCAGCCTGGAATTGCGGGCCAAGGAAACAGCCGCCGCGACCGAGATTCTGGGCGTGGCGTGGCGGGAGAACCTGGGGCTTCCCAATCGGAGCCTGGAAGCAACGCTCGAAGCGCGAGCGCAATTGGCGGGGGTGATTCGCCGCACGCGGCCGCGGTGGTTGTTCTCGCCCTACTGGACCGACGCGCATCCCGACCACTTGGCGGCGACCGAACTGGTCGATGCGGCGCGGTTCTGGGCCAAGCTGACCAAGACGGATCTGCCCGGCGAGCCGCATCACCCGCAGCGCATCTACAACTACTACTGCGTCCACTTGAAGCAGGCCCCGCAGCCAGCCTTTGTGCTGGACGTTAGCGACTATTGGGAGCGCAAGCTGGCGGCCATTCGCTGTTATGAGAGCCAGTTCATCACGGGCCGGCCAACCGAGCGACCCACGTTCCTCGACCTGCAAGAGATCGAAGCCGCCTACTGGGGCAAGGCGATTGGCGTCCGCTACGGTGAACCCTTCACCAGCCGCGAACCGCTGGGGCTACGCCAGTTGAGCGGGCTGGTGTAGACGTGCGCGGCGCCGTCAGGTTTTATTTTGGAAAGGGATTTTGAGGCGCGAAACGGCAAGCGTCATCGCTTGCGGTTTCGCGGTGGCGGAAAAGAACGAACATTGCCGCCATTCCACTTTGCGCCGCTGCGATTGCTTACTTTTCGGTCACGGAGGCAATGGCGCGGCAGAGCGTCGGCAGGTTGGCCTCGGTCATGCCAGCCACGTTGATGCGGCCGTTGCCGACGATGTAAATGGCGTGCTCGCTGCGTAACTGGTCCACGTCGACCGGCGTCAGACCCGAGAACGAGAACATGCCGCGCTGACGCTCGATAAACGACCAGTCGCGCTGGGAACCTACCTGGGCCATCGTTTCGACAAACTTCCGTCGCATGCCGTTAATGCGGTCGCGCATGTCGGCCACTTCCTGCTCCCATTGACGGCGCAAGGCTTCGTCAGAAAGGATCGTGGACACGATGCGCGCCCCATGCGCCGGCGGGTTCGAGTAGTTGGCGCGGATGCACGCCTTGACGTGGCTCATGGCCGCCTCGGCCGAGGGACGATCCGCGGCCACCAACGTCAGCGCTCCGACGCGCTCTCCGTACAGGCCGAAGTTCTTGGAGAACGAACTGCAAATCATCGCTTCTTGCCCCAGCCGGCAGAGCGTCAGAATACCCACGGTGTCTTCCCGAATGCCCTCGCCAAACCCCTGATAGGCGAAGTCCACCAAGGGGAACAGGTTGCGGGCGTGGATCACGTCGGCGATTTGCCGCCATTGCTCAGGCGTGGGATCGACGCCCGTGGGATTATGACACCCTCCATGCAGCAATACCACGTTGCCCGGCGGAAGTTTTTCCAGCGTATTGAGCATCGCCTCCAACGCCAGGCGGTTGTTGTCGGCGTCGAAGTAAGGGTAAATCTCAACCTTCAACCCCGCGGCGGTGAAGATGCTAGGGTGGTTCGGCCAGGTGGGCTGGCTGATCCAGACCTTGGTTGTCGGGTGAAGGCGGTTGATGGTGTCGGCCGCCGCCCGCAGCGCGGCGGTTCCGCCGGGAGTCTGCGCGGTCGAAGCGCGGCCGGCCAGCACAATCTCATGCTCGTCGCCAAACAGCAGGCCTTGCACGCCGACCGCATACTCGCCCAGGCCCGAGATTGGCAGGTAGCTCTTGGAGGGAGCCTTCTCCAACAGCCGCCGCTCGGCCTCTTGGACCGTCGCCAACGTGGGCGTGGCGCCGCGGGCGTCCTGATAAATCCCCACGCTCAGGTTGATCTTCTCCTGCCGCGTGTCCTTGAGGAACGCTTCGGTCAAACCAAGAATCGAATCAGGCGGCGCGGGTTGCAGGTCTTTGAACATGGGCATGAACGACGGCAAACGAGTTTGCTACAAGGATGGGGCAGTGGTCAGGACGGGATTTAGCGTACCGCGAACCCGCCGCGATGGTAAATCCCCCGTTGTTCCTCACGACTCATGCGATCCACGGCTCATTCCGGTTCGGAAGCGTTCGTTTCGGGAAGGGCTTCGACCGTGATTTTTCCAAAACCGAGTTGGTTGCATAAATCCTTGACCCGCACCACGGCCTCGGTGGGACACTGAGGGTGGACCTGCACCGTGATCGTGGCCCGGCCGCCGTGTTCTTGCGCGATCTGTTGCAGCACGGTTTGGATTTCTGGCGCCGCTTGTCCGTCGATGGTGGGATTGCCTTCGGCGTCCAACTGCACCACCACATGACGAAAAGGCGGAACCGTGTCGATGTTCGGGTTGTCGTAACCGAGTTTGCGAAACATCGCTTTGACCTTCTCCACGTGCTCGAACGGGGTCCCTTCCACCGCGTAAATTTCAGGCGGATCCACGGGGACGGCGTTTTCCAGAATTTGGCGGAATTGTGCTTCAATTTCCTCCAGCGGTTTGGGCTGCCCGCCGACCGAAGTTTGCCCTTGCGGGTCAACTTCGACCACCAGCGGAGAGATCGTCGCGTAGGTCGTGGCTTCCAGCCGGTACTCTTGCATGGGCACGGGCGGCGACGATGTCGTCATCACGGTCCGCACGCTGAAGAGGGAATACCCCACCAACGCCACGACGCCCGCAACCAGCAAGCCAAGCGCCAGGACCACCGCCAGCGCCACAAAAACGCCGCCGCTACTGGAACGCTGGTGAGGATGTTCGGGATGACCCATTCGACGGACTCCGGCAAAGGTGAAGAGGAACACGTAGCGAACCGAAGGTATTCGCCCGATGCGTGTGAATCTTGGGCCGCATCCGCCCTTGTTAGAAAGCGGGCCGCCGTCTCGCTATGTGTTTCGTGCTCGCGTACCTTAAAGGGGGTCCGGTCGAGCATCCGGTTCTCGTCCGCCAGCGCCCCCTCTTCCTGATTCTGCGAGTTGGCCGCCATGTTTACTCTTTCGCCTGCATTGGTCCTTGCCAGCAGTTCGCCGCGCCGGCGGGAATTATTGGCCGAGGCGGGATACATGTTCGCCGTGATCGCCCCTTCCGACGCGGCCGAGTGCGGCGTGTGCAGCCACGAGACGCCGCCCGAACTGGTGGCCCGCCTGGCGTACCAGAAGGCGCAAGAGGTCGCCGCGCGGGTCGAGCAGGGGCTGGTGCTGGGGTGCGACACCGTGGTGGAGTGCATGGGCCAAATTCTTGGAAAGCCAACCGATGTGGAACACGCCCGGCACATGCTGAACCTGCTTCGCGGCCGAGTGCATCACGTCTACAGCGGCGTTTGCTTGTGGCGCCGCCCCGACGGCAAGCGGCTGGTTGAAGTAGCCGTCACCCGGCTCCGCATGGACGATGTCTCCGACGCCGAACTGGACGACTACCTGCAATGCGGCCTGTGGGAAGGCAAGGCCGGCGCCTTTGGTTACCAAGACCGGCTCGGCTGGCTGCACATTGAAGAAGGAACCGAGTCCAACGTGGTCGGTCTTCCCCTGGAGCTAGTCGCGGAGATGCTCGCCGTGCTCGACGCCGACTGATGATCCTTGTAGGGTGGGTCAAGTGAGCGCCCATTGCTGGTGGGTCTTCGCCAACCGCGGCCGCTAGGAGCGCCAAGCCGGCAGGCGCTCGCCACCCGAAAGCGAGCGCGGACCCACCAAGGAAAAGCGGTTCGCTCGACCTACCTTACCGCCTCGCTTCGCGCATGCGCCCCACTTTTCACCCCTTAGGCGATGATCTCTTGAATCGGCTGACCGTGATCGATTTCTAATCGCTTACGGCCGGGCACTTCCAGCTTGCGGGGGTCGAGGCCCATCTGGTGCAGCACCGTGGCGTGCAGGTCGGTTACGTAATGGCGGTTCTCGGCGGCCAATAGGCCCAGCTCGTCGGTGGCGCCGTGGACCACGCCCCCTTTGATCCCGCCGCCCGCCAGCCAGCATGAGAAGCCAAAGGGGTGATGATCGCGGCCATCGGCGCCTTCGGTGCCTGGCGTGCGACCGAATTCGGTGCCCCACACGACGATCGTCTCGTCCAGCAAACCACGCTGTTTCAAGTCGTTCAACAAGGTGGCGATGGGCTTATCGACCGCGGCGCAGTTGGCGGCGTGATTCTTCTTCAGGCCGCTATGGGCATCCCACGCGCCGGCTCCGCCGCCGCCGTGGTACACCTGCACGAACCGCACGCCGCGCTCTACAAACCGCCGGGCCGCCAGCAATTGCCGACCAAAGCCGCCGCCGTAGGCTTCCAGCGTCTTGGCCGACTCGTCGCGCAGGTCAAAAATCTCGGGCACCGACATTTGCATGCGAAAGGCCAACTCATACGACTTGATCCGCGCCCGTAGCGCCGCGTCTTGGGGATACTCGACCGCCGCCAGCCCGTTCAGCCGCCGGAGCAACTCAAAGTTCGCCGCTTGCTCCTGGCGGTACACGCGGCCGGCCGGTCGGCCGAACGGCAGCGGGTTGGACTCGTTCAGTAACACGCCGTCATGCTCGGCCCCCAGGTAATTGGCCATGTGAACTTGCATCCCGCCGCAGCAGTCGCCAATCAGGTTGCCCATCACGACAAACTGCGGCAGGTTCTCGTTCAGCGTGCCCAGGCCGTAATGGACCCAAGAGCCGATGGTGGGAAAGTACCCATCGCTGATGTGCCGGCCAGTGTGGAACTGCAATTGGGCGCCGTGGTCGTTGTCGGTGGTCCACATCGAACGGACCACCGCGATGTCGTCGATGCACTCGCCTACGTGCGGCCACCAATCGCTGACCTCGATGCCGCTCTGGCCTCGCTTCTGGTAGCCGACCTGGAGCGGGAAAATCTTCTCGCGGAAGGTGCGCGTGTTCCCTTGGACAAACGGCCGGAAGTTCTTTTTGACAAAGGGCGACTCGAAGGCGTCTTTCAGCGGCGTCTCGGCCAGGGACTTGCCGGCGTACTTGTTGAGCGCCGGCTTGGGGTCGAAGCTTTCCATGTGGCTGACCCCGCCCGCCATGAACAGCCAGATCACGCTCTTGGCCTTGGGCGGATGATGCGGTTGGCCCGTGGGTGCGGCATCTTCCGCGGCGCCGTCGCGGGCCAGCATGCCGCCCAGCGCCAGTCCAGTAAAGCCCATGCCCAGGTCGGCGAGGAAGGTGCGACGCGTAGACAAGGAGCGTGGGAGCGAGGAAGCGTGGGCGTTGGAAGGGTTCATTGGAACACCCAGGGGTTGGGATGGTGGATCCTGTGTACGAGCATCGAAAGGGCCTCGTCGTAGTCGCTGGAGCGTTGTCTCGCTCGTTCGCGATCCGGGTATTTGCATTTGACGGCGAAAGGGGGCCAGACCTGGGATTTCGCCGCTTCGTGTCTTCGCTTCGGCAAGGTTCGCATAGCTCGTTCTTTTTGCCTCCGCATCACCGGATCGTGACAAAATCGTTGTGATTAAACAGCACCAGCACCAGGTTCTCCCGCGCCCGCTGCCGCGGGTCAGAAGAAGCCGCCACCGCATTGGCCGCGTTGTCGAGTAGCTCCAGTTTTTCTGGCTCGGCGAGTAATTCGGCCTGGCGGTCGAGGAATTGCAGACATTCCGCCGCTTCGGCCGCGCTTGGCCGCCGGGCCAGGATGGTCTCGAAGGCGGCCAGGATGAACGCCGCCTCATCAACGGACGCTCCTGCCGGCGCCAGCCGCGCCGCCAACAACCGCGACTGCGCCACCGCCAGTGGGCTGTTCATCATCGCCAACGTCTGCTGGGGACGAATCGAATCGCGGCGGCGATAGCACTCTTCGGGATTGGCCGCGTCAAAGATTTGCAGAAACTCCATCTGCTTCTCCCGCGCATGGCGGAAGTACAAACTGCGGCGCCGCGAGGTTAATCCCTGCGTATGGTCCAATTCCCGCCCGCCCATCGTCAGGTCCAGATTGCCCGACGCCGCCAGCAGCGCATCGCGCACCACTTCGGCCTCCATCCGCCGAACGTTGGCCCGCCACAGAAGCGTGTTGTCTGGATCGGCGGATTGCAGATTGCGGATTTCGGATTGCGGATTAGAAGAATTGGAATCCGCAATCTGCAATCCGAAATCCGCAATGGAAGATCTTTGGTAGGCGTCCGATGTGACCATCAGGCGGTGCAGGTGCTTCATGCTCCAACCGTGGTCCATCAGTTCTATGGCCAGGTAGTCGAGCAGGTCGGCCAGCGACGGACGAGGACTGCGGAGGCCGAAGTCATCCATGTGTTCGACCAGCGGCTGGCCGAAGTGCCGCAGCCAGAGGTGATTGACCGCCACTCGCGCGGTCAGCGGATTGCGACGATCGGCGATCCAACGGGCCAGAGCCAGCCGCCGGCCGGTGCTGGTTTTTGGATATTGCGGGCCGAGCGGTTGATAGGCGGCGGTGATCTGCTCGGCGGCCGCGTGGGCCGTGTCGCGGGCTTTCTCGGCTGCTTGCGCTTTCTGCTCGGCGGCGGTGACAGCCCTATCCGAGGCTTCGTCGCCGGGTTTGGCCGCGGCGCGGGCGCGGTCGGCTTCGTGCTGGGCGGCCAAAAGGTTGACTTCGGCCTCGGCCAGCGCGGCTTGCCGCTCTGCCCGACCAGCGGCCTTGGCGAGGGCATCCTGTTCTTCTGGCGCTGGCGAAGCGGTTCCCTCGACCGCGTTCCGATACTTGGCCTGTTCCGTCGCAATGCGGGCTTCTACCGCCGCCAGCTTCGCCTGCGCTGCCAGCCGCTTCTTTTCCGCCAGCGCGACCGCCTGTTCCGCCTGCGTACGGACCAAGGTCGGGTCAGCGGAAGGCGCTTCGGCGGCGAGTTGGTTGGTGGGCGGCGCTAGCGCCGCGTCGGCCGGCAGCGCGGCCACATGTACTTGATGGAACTCAGCCGAGGCGTCGTAAGTCCACAGCGCGAACTTGCCCGCCTGGCGGGCTACGGGCAGACGGTAGGCTAACTTCAACTGCCCATCGACCCGCACGTTCAGCACGTCGCCGCGCACCCGCACTTCCAACTCGGTCTTTTGTCCGATCTTGATGGGGTGCGGGGCGATGGCGTCGCTGGGGTAAGCGTCGGCCCCGTTGCGACGATGAAACGCACTCACCGTCGAGCCGCCGTCCTTGGCGCTCAGGTAAACCGCTTGAAAGTTGCGATCCTCCACCCAGTCAAAACTCAGCCCGACCGAGCGATAGACCGAGCCGCCGGTCGGCGTGAACGAGAGCCGAGCCACAAAGTCGCGGGGGTGGTCGCTTACCGTGACCAGCGGCGAGAAGTTGGAAACGATCTGCTTTTGCACCAGGCCGCCGTCCGCGTAGTCCCACATGCCGCGAACGGCTTTCCATGTTTCCGGACGCGGCGCCGAAAACCCGTCGTCCACAAACACGACGCCGGTCGGCATGGCCGCAGGTTCGCTTGGAGCCGCAGCCAGGCGCGTCTCGGCTTGTGCTAATTGCTCGCGAGCCTTCACCGCTTCGGCCTCCGTCGCCGTCACGGCCGCTTGGGCCTGGGCGATTAGGTCTTGGGCCACAAACGCGCGCATCGCTGGATAATAGCTTTCCAGCGGCAGCGAGACCGCTGCAACCTCAAAGGCGGGACCGGACACCACCGCCGGAACGCCTGGCGCCACGGGGTGTTCCTTCTCGGGCCGCTTGGGGTCGCCGCGGGTAAACAGATACGTGGCTGTGTCGGGCTTCGCATCGTAGACGCGGGGCAGGCCGTCTTTCTCCAGGTTCGGTTCGCCCGGCGCGTGGTCCATGCGCACGTCGTATGGCTCGAAGACCGCCCGCAGCGCGTAGAACTCTCGTTGCGTGATCGGGTCGTACTTGTGATCGTGGCAGCGGGCGCACTTGGTGGTCATGCCCAAGAACGCCTTGCTGGTGTGGTCCACCACGTCGTCCAGCCAACTGTTGCGGTCGAACTTGTACCAGTTGCGGGCGAGAAAGCCGGTGGCCCGCAGCGCGTCTTCGTCGCCGGGCGCCAACTCGTCGGCGGCCAGCATTTCGAGGATCATCTGGTCGTAGCCCTTGTCGGCGTTGAGCGACTGAACGATCCAGTCTCGCCACCGCCAGATATGCCGCTGGCTGTAACGGATCTCGTTGCCGAAGCCCGCCCAATCGCTGTACCGCCACACATCCATCCAGTGCCGCGCCCAGCGTTCGCCGTACTGCGGACGATCGAGCAGCCGATCCACGACCCGCTCATACGCTTGCGGCGAGTCATCGTTCAAAAACGCGTGCAATTCCTCCCGCGTGGGCGGCAGGCCGATCAAGTCGAGATGTACCCGTCGTAGCAAGACTTCCTTGGCTGCCGGCAGCGCGGGAGTCAGCCTCGCCTCGGCGTGCTTCGCGGCGAGAAGAGCGTCGATCGAACGCGGGACGTCGCCAAGCGCCGGCGGTTGATATGCCCAGTGTTGCCGCGGGTCGGGCGGGATGGATTCGTCGGCCGCGGAGGCGCCTTGGTCGATCCAAGCGCGGAGCAACGCTAGTTGCTCGGCCGTGAGGGCTTCGCCTTCGCCCTCCGGCGGCATGCGTTCCGAAAGATCGGCGGCGGCAACCCGGTGGAGCAACACGCTGTCTTGCGCGTTGCCAGGCGTAATCACCGGGCCGCTGTCGCCCCCGGCGCGGATCAACTGCGCCGCGTCCAGCCGCAATCCCGCTTCCTGTTTGAGCGCGCCATGACAGGCAAAGCACTTGGTCGCCAAGAGCGGCTTCACCTGCGCGGTGTAGTTCACTTCTTCGCCGCTCGCCAGCCCGGCGGGAACAAGCGCCCAGAGAAGAATAGCCCGCGTGGCGTGCATGATTCCGGCCTCAACGGGAGAAAGCGTAGATCAAAACATGCTGATGCGTCCCTTCAACATAGCGTAATCACGACGGCGAAGAAACACAGCCGACGCTCTCGTGTGCGGCAAGATTTTGTGGTGAGCGACCAGCGCGCACTGGTTGGAACGGTGGCGCCATCAGCCGGCTCTCGCCGGCCGCTTGCCGAATTCCGCGGTGCTAGGGGCGCCCCGCCGCTTCTTGGCGCCAGAGCCAGCGGAGCGAATCGGGAAGGATGGCGCCGCCGTGGATCCCGTTGTGGGCGCCTTCGCCATACACGAATTGGTAGTCGTAACCGGCGAACTTGAGCGCTGCCGCCATTTGCTGATTGGCCAGCGGCCAGTTGCCGTGGGCGTTATCGAGGTCGCCCGAGCCGTCTTGCAAGAACACGCGAATCGGTTTCCGCTCGGTCTTGCGAATCAGGGCCGGGTAGACGTGCCCGCCGCGAATGTTGGTGAAACTGCCCACATGGCTGAGCACCTTGCGGAACGCGTCGGGCCGCTCCCAGGCCACGGTCCAGGCGCAGATGCCGCCCGAACTGATGCCGCAAATGGCCCGCTGTTCGGGATCGTCGGTCAGGCGATAGCTCTTGCCCACTTCGGGCAGAATCTCCTCCAGCAGAAACCGGGCGTACTGGTCCGAGAGCGTATCGTATTCAAAACTGCGGTTTTCGGGTTGCGGCCGCCAGCCGGGCTTCTCGGGAAGTGTCTCTTTCTTATGGCCGGGATCGATAAAGACGCCAACGGTGACCGGCATTTCGCCGCGATGGATCAAGTTGTCCAGCACCACCGGCGCCCGAAACTGCCCCTGCTCGTCCACGTAGGCGTGGCCGTCCTGAAACACCATGACCGCCGCCGGGGCCGAGCCATCGTACTGCTTGGGAACGTAGGTCCAATAGCGGCGGATCGTGTCGGGAAAGATTTGGCTTTTCCACGAGTGCTCGGTCACCGCGCCTTGCGGAACGCCCTCTTGCCGCATCGAGTCGGGACCAAGTTGGTAGACTTCGTCTCCGGCCCACGCGGTTTGCGCAATGACCATCGCCAGAGAGAACAGCAAGAAGCGTCGCATGGGTTTCCTTTGCCGGTGAACGGGATCGGACGCAGTTCTAAGCCGGTGATTATACGAATCTCGCGGCGAGGAGAAACTAGACGCCGCATCCCAGGGCGAGCGGCCGGCGTCAACCGGCCGATGGCGCCGCCCCGAGCGTTCGCTTTACCCGGCGGGATCGACGCATGCAGTTTGCCGATCCAACGCCGATTCCCTCCGTGAGCCGATGTCCCCCATTCACCTGAAAACTTGCCGCATATCGGTAGGGTGTTCTCTTTGATCCGCCGCCCGAACGCGTTATGATGGCGCCCAGCGAAGGTTTCTCGCGGCGCGGTTCGGCCGGTCAATTTCCGCGGACGAGCGTTTTTCCCCTTTCCCCATGGGTGCGGCTTGACCGTACTCTTGTCACGATTTCCATGAGCGCATTTCGTATTGAAAAGGACTCGATGGGCGAGGTCCAGGTTCCCGCCCAGGCGTACTACAGCGCCCAGACGCAACGGGCGGTCGAGAATTTTCCCATCTCGGGCTGGCCGCTGCCGCCGGCCTTGGTACAGGCGATGGGGTTGGTCAAGTACGCCTGCGCGGTCGCCAACCGCGACTTGGGCAAGCTGACCGGCTCGGGCAAGAACCCGCTCACCGACCCGCAAGTGGAAGCCCTGCTGCAAGCCTGCCGCGAGGTGTACGAGGGCAAGTTGGACGGGGAGTTTCCCATCGATGTGTTCCAGACCGGGTCGGGCACTTCGAGCAACATGAACGTGAACGAGGTCATCGCTCACCGGGCCATCGAACTGACCGGCGGCGACCGGCTGGCCTCGGGAGCCAAGGCCATCCACCCCAACGATCACGTCAACATGGGGCAAAGCACCAACGACACCTTCCCCACGGCCATTCACGTGGCGGTCGCGGTGCAAATTCGGAACGACCTGATTCCCGCGCTGCGGCGGTTGCAAGAAGTGTTGGCCCAGAAGGCGAAGGAGTGGGACCAGGTCATCAAGATCGGCCGCACGCACCTGATGGACGCCACGCCCATTCGGCTAGGGCAGGAGTTTGGCGGTTTCGCCAGGCAGTTGGAGCTTTCCATCGAGCGGTCCGAGCAGGCCGTTCAGGCCGTGCTGGAACTGCCGGTCGGCGGCACGGCGGTCGGCACCGGCATCAATACGCATCCCGAGTTCGGCGCGCGAGTGGCGCGGGTGCTGGCCGACGAGACGGGCATTCCCTTTATCGAGGCGGTCGATCACTTCGAGGCCAACGCCCAGCGCGACGGGCTGGTCCACTGCCACGGCCAGTTGCGGACGATCGCGGTCACGCTGATGAACGTGGCCAACAATATTCGTTGGCTCGGTTCTGGGCCGCGGTGCGGATTTTTCGAGGTGATTCTGCCCGACCGCCAGCCGGGAAGCTCGATCATGCCCGGCAAGGTCAACCCCGTGATGTGCGAAAGCATGATGCAGGTGGCCGCCCGCGTCATGGGCAACGACCAGACCGTGGCCATTTCTGGAGCGGCGGGCGGACAATTCCAGCTCAATATCATGATGCCCGTCATGGGCCACGCCACGCTGGAAAGCGTACGCCTGATGGCGGCGGTCACGCGGGCGTTTATCGACTTTTGCGCCGAAGGCCTGGAAGCCAACGTGCAGCAATGCGAGGCCTCGGTCGAGCAAAGCTTGTCGATGGTCACCAGCCTCAATCCGCTGATCGGTTACGATAAGGCCGCGGCCCTGGTGAAGCAGGCATTCAAGACGGGTCGTACGATCCGCGACCTGTGCGTGGAGGAAGGAATTCTTCCGGAAAACACGTTAAATGAAGCCCTCGACCCGGTGCGCATGACCGAGCCGCAGGCGTAGCAGGATTCTCGTTTGCGGGGTCCACTCGCTCCGCGAGTCGCCCGCGCTGCTTGATTAAGGTTCTGTTCGATTTTTCCATTCAACCCCAGACGCCGTACATGCCCCGCACTTCGCTTCGCTTGGCCTTGGTTGTGCTTGCCGGACTCGTCAGTTCGACGGCGTTGGCTCAGGACGACGCCAAGACCGCCATCCAGTCGGTCTACCAGATGTCGCAGCAGGCGCAGTCCATCGACGATTTCACCACGATGATTGACGAATGCCAACGGCTTGTGGAAACCGACCTTTCCCAGCCACACCAGGATTACGTCAAGCAACTTTGCTCTTGGGCGCTTAACCGCCGCGGAGAACTGCGGGCCGACGAGGCGGCGTCCAAGCTGAACGAGGGAGACTCCGAGGCTGCCACTCAAGCCGAGGCGCAGGCGCTGGAGGACTTCAACGCGGCGTTGGAGTTGGATCCGTCGCGGTGGAAGGCCTACCACAACCGCGGCGTGAGCTACGCCATGACGGGCGATTACGACAAGGCCCTGGGCGAGTTCGACCAGGCTTTGCGGCTCCGGCCCACCTTTACCAATACCTGGTTCAACCGGGGGGAAATCCACTACGAACAAGGCAAGTACGCCGAGGCTATTGCCGACTACAACAACGTGCTCCGCGTCAACCGCGACGACGCCGATACTTTCGCGCGCCGCGGGCATGCGTACTTCAAACTGGGCCGCTACCGCGAGGCGCTGTCGGACTATAGCCGGACGGTGGAACTCAAGCCGCAAGATGCGCTGGCGTACTTGAACCGGGGCGAGGCGTATCTTTCGCTTGGGTTGTGGGATCAGGCTTCACGGGATTATCGGCAGGCGATCACCATGGACGGCTCGCTGGGCCGGGCGTACCAAGGCGCCGCGTGGCTGATGGCGGTTTGTCCCGACCAGCGGTACCGCTTTCCCGATCGGGCGGTCAATGCGGCCCTGAAGGCGATTGAACTGGCGGGTGATGAGGCCGATTACCGCTACCACGACACCCTGGCCGCCGCCTACGCCGCCAACGGCAATTTCGCCAAGGCCCAGGAATCGATCGAAACGGCCCTGGCGCAGGCGCCGCCCGAGAAGGCCGCCGATCTCCAGCAGCGCCAGGCGCTCTATCAGCAAAATCAGCCGTATCGGCTGCGGTAAGCGAACCTGGGGCGGTGTTTTCGGGTCAGCAAAAAAGCGCCCGAATGGGATTGTTGAGCTTCTCGGGGCGGAAGGTTTAGAGGCAGTGCAACGATCCGGAGACCTTTGGTCTCCGGCTATCACCCACGGTTCCTATCCACTGCTCTCTTACCTCGGGTGGGAAGATTCGTGGAATTTGTATCAACTCCCGTTGCCGGTGTTGAGGGTTTGCGTATAATCATAAATCTTGCCTGCCTTACAAAGATTTTCTCATCCTTTCTTTGCTCCCTACCGTTATCCAATCGTACCACCATGAT
>JAANMT010000086.1_pt1 | contig 87006 bp, 72 predicted proteins | sample 7279711 | NCBI WGS metagenome assembly JAANMT01 (sample SAMN14094538, study PRJNA606508) | bioreactor metagenome | isolation source: A lab-scale SPAN reactor treating ammonium-rich wastewater day 1 | place: Ireland: Galway | collected 2017-01-16
GGCCTTACGCGCGGCACGGCCAAGCCCAAGGACTTCCGCCCCCTGTTCCGGGTGGGTGTGGCGGGAGCGGGCGGCAGCTATTACCGGGCGCGTACGGAGAACGCCATCGTGGGTGAGGGCACGGACGTGTTCATCACGCCCGTGAGCGGGGGCGATGTGCAGGGCGCCGAGGACGTGGAGACGCTCTCCATGGAGCTGACCTGCACGAACCGCCAGCTTCCCACGCGGCTGGGGCTGGGCGACATCAGCGTGCTGACCAGCAACTCGCCCCAATTCGCGCGCTTCAAGAACATTACCAAGCCCTCGGCCAGCGTTCCGCCGCCGCTGGGCGATGACCTGCATTGGCGCCTGCTGTCGCACCTTTCGATCAACTATTTTTCGCTGCTGGAGGTGGAGGCCCTGCGCTCGCTGCTCACGCTCTACAATTTCCGCGCGCGGGTGGACCGCCAGGCGGAAAACGCCCACCGGCTGCTGCTGGAAGGCGTGCAGAAGGTCAGCAGCACGCCCGCCACTCGCATGTTCATGGGCGCGCCGGTGCGCGGCCTGGATGTCGAGATCGAGTTCAACGAAGACAACCTCGGCGGTGAGGGCGAGGTTTTCCTGCTGGGCGCGGTGCTCAGCGAGTTCTTTGCCCAGTATGTTTCGCTCAATGCCTTTTCGAGGCTCAAAGTGCGCGGCATCAAGCGCGCTGAAGTGCATGAATACGCGGCCCGGGCCGGTCGCCGGGTGATGCTGTAAGCGAGGGGAGAAGGCATGGAGTCGCAGGTGCAGGACGCCACAACGCGCGAGCTTCTGAACGAGGGGGAAAGCTTCTCGTTCTTTGCCGCCGTGCGCCTGCTCCAGTCCCGCTACCCCCAGGCGGCGCGCGTGGGCTATCAGGGTCCGCCGGAGCAGGAAGCCATCCGCTTCCGGCCGTACATCGACCTGGCCTTTGCCAACTCCGACCTGCACGAGGTCCGCGAACGCACCAATGAGCAGGGCCGGCCGCGCTTTGAAGTGATCACGACATTCCTTGGACTCTTTGGTCCGCCCAGCCCCCTGCCCAGTTTCTACACCGAAGATCTCATGGGCATGGAGGAGGACAGCCTCACGCGGGGCTTCCTTGACCTGTTCCACCACCGCTTCCTGAGCCTGTTCTATCGCGTCTGGGAAAAGTACCGCACGGATGCCCAGTTCAAGAGCGACGCGAGCGACTACTTCACGCTGCGGCTCCTGGCCCTGCTGGGCATGTCGCGCGAGAGTATTCCCCACGGCCACCGTGTGGACCCGTTGCGCACCCTGGCCTACGCCGGGCTTATCTCGCAGCAGCCGCGCAGCGCGCATCTGTTTGAGGGCATGCTCTCTGACTACTTTCCCAAGGCGTCCGTTGATGTCGAGCCCTTCCACGGAACCTGGACGCCGGTGCCCCAGGACCAGCAGAACCGGCTGGGCCTCAGCGGCTGCGTGCTGGCCCGCGACCTGACCGTGGGCGATCAGGTGTTCACGCGCGCAAGCGCCTTCAAGGTCGGCCTTTCGGGCCTGTCATTTGACGAGTTCATGGAGTTCCTTCCCCATGGCGCTAAGATGCCGCAACTGCGCGAACTCGTTGATCTGTTCAACACGGACTGCCTTGACTACGTGATCGAGCTTTGCGTCAAAGCCGAAGAGGTGCCGGGCCTGACTCTCTCGGGCAAAACGGCATGGCTGGGCTGGTCTTCCTGGCTGGGTCAGGGCCGGCCGGGTTCAACTAACTGCGTGAAATTCTCCATAAGGGGCTGGTTCCATGGTCGACGTTGAAATCAAGGGTCTGGTGGCGCGTCTGAACAAGTTCTGCACGCGCGGGCTGGAGGCCGCGGCCGCCAAGTGCGTGTCGCGCACGAACTACGAAGTCACGCCCGAGCACATGCTCTTCGTGATGAACGAAGACCCCAACGCGGACTTGCAGGCCGTCTACAAGCACTTCGGCCTGGATGTCGGCATGGTGCAGAAGGCCCTGGGCGCAGCCATCGAGGATTTCCGCACCGGCAACTCTTCGCGCCCCGTGTTCTCGCCCGTGTTGCTGGACTGGTTCCAGAACGCCTGGTTGATCTCCAGCGTGGATTACAGCATGCCCGAGATCCGCAGCGGCGCCCTGCTGTTCACCCTGCTGAGCCACCCCGAGCGCTACGCAGCGGGGGACTACCTGCCGGCCTTCGAGGCTGTCAAGCGCGGCGAGCTCAAGGCTCAGCTGCTCGATATCACGCGCGGCTCCATCGAGCGCTACGAGACGCGTGACAGCGGCAAGAAGATCAGTGAAGACGGCCGGCCCGAGAAGGGCGTCGCTGGCGAGAGCGCTTTGGCCAAGTTCTGCACCGACTTCACGGGCCGCGCGCGCGAGGGCAAGCTCGACCCCGTGTTTGGCCGTGATCCGGAAATCCGCCAGATGGTCGACATCCTGGCGCGCCGCCGCAAGAACAACCCCATCTGCGTGGGCGACCCCGGCGTGGGCAAGACGGCCGTGGTCGAGGGCCTGGCTTTGCGCATTGTTGAAGGCGACGTGCCGGACAGCCTGCGCGGCGTGGAGCTCATGGGCCTTGACCTCGCGCTCTTGCAAGCCGGCGCAAGCGTCAAAGGCGAGTTCGAAAACCGCCTCAAGAACGTGATCAACGAGGTCAAGTCTTCGGCCAAGCCCATCATCCTGTTCATTGACGAAGCCCACACGCTCGTCGGCGCGGGCGGCGCGGCGGGTACCGGCGACGCCGGGCAGTTGCTCAAGCCCGCCCTGGCGCGCGGCGAGCTGCGTACCATCGCCGCTACGACCTGGAGCGAGTACAAGAAGTACTTCGAGAAGGATGCCGCGCTGGCCCGCCGCTTCCAGCTCGTCAAGCTCGACGAGCCCAACGAAGCCGTCACGGTGACCATGTTGCGCGGCTTGCGCGACCGTTACGAGCAGGCCCACGGAGTGCTGATCCGCGATGACGCGCTCACCGCCTGCGCGCAGCTTGGTTCGCGCTACATTGCCGGTCGCCAGCACCCCGACAAAGGCATCGACCTGATGGACACCAGTGCCGCGCGCGTGAAGGTGGCGCTGACCACCAAGCCGCCGGAGCTGCAGGACCTCGAGCGCAGCATCCAGACCATCGAGCGCGAGCTCGCCGCCTACAAGCGCGACCAGAGCACGGGCCAGGACGGCCTGGAGGACATGATTTCGCAGCGCGAAAAGAGCATCGCGGGCCTCAAGGACAAAGCCGCCTCGCTCACGGAACGCTGGCAGAAGGAAAAGGCCGCGGCCGAGAGGGTGCTCGACATCCGCAGAAAGATGTTTGAGGCCACGGGGCAGACGCTGGGCGGCCAAAAGCCCAAGGCCGAAGCGCCCTCGTCGTCGAAGAAGGAAACCAAGCTCAAGGTCAAGGACGAGCCCAAGAAGGAAACCAAAATCAAGTCCAAGGCCGATGTCGGCGCGCTCAAGAAGGACCTTGATGCGGCGCTGGCCGATCTCAAGAAACTGCAGGGCAAGGACCCGTTGATCCAGATCGAGGTCACGCCCGACATCGTGGCCAAGGTGATCTCGGACTGGACGGGCATTCCCATCGGCAAGATGGTGCAGGACGAGGCGGCATCGCTGCTCGAGTTCGAAAAGCAGATGACTCAGCGCGTCAAGGGCCAGGATCACGTCATGAAGATCCTCGGCACGGGCATTCGCGCCAGCAAGGCGGGCCTCAAGGACCCCAAGACACCCATCGGCGTATTCCTGCTGGTGGGCCCTTCGGGCACAGGCAAGACCGAAACGGCGCTGGGCGTGGCCGACCTCATGTTCGGCGGCGAGCGAATGATGACCACCATCAACATGAGTGAGTTCCAGGAGAAACACACCGTCTCGCGTCTGATCGGCAGCCCGCCCGGCTATGTAGGCTACGGCGAAGGCGGCGTCCTGACCGAGGGCGTTCGGCAGAAGCCTTACTCAGTGGTGCTGCTGGACGAAGTCGAAAAGGCCGACCCCGATGTCATGAACCTGTTCTACCAGGTGTTCGACAAGGGCATGCTCTCAGATGGCGAAGGCCGCGAAGTGGATTTCAAGGACACCATCATTTTCATGACCAGCAACCTGGCCTCGGACATGATTCAGCAGGCCGTGCCCGTCGATGGCAGCGACAAGCCGCCGCTCGATGACCTCATCGCCACGATCCGCCCGGTGTTGAGCAAGCACTTCAAGCCCGCGCTGCTGGCACGCATGTCGATTGTGCCCTTCTTCCCCATCGACGTGAACGCGATGAAGGACATCGTCATCCTCAAGCTCAACAAGATCAAGCAGCGCATGGCCGAGAACCACAAAATGCTCATGGTCGTCGACGACAAGGTCATCGACAACATTGCCGCTCGCTGCACGGAAGTTGAAACCGGCGCGCGCAATATTGACCACATCCTGCGCGGCACGCTGCTGCCGAAGATATCGAGCGAGATTCTGTCGCAGATGACGCAGGGTCCGCTGCCGGAGAAGCTGACGATCGGCATGGACGACAAGGGCGAATTCACTTTCGCGTTCGGAAAGAAGTAGGGGACAACGAAAGGCGGCGCAGTGATTGCAGGCCGGAAAACCGGGTTCTTCTTCGCGCGCGCAGGTGCCGCCGCGCCGGCCTGCTTCCAACCTGCTGCATCGATTGCACAGGCCGGGCCTCTATGCGGGGGTCGGGCCGTTTTTTTGCCGCTTGTTCGGGCCGAGTCGGTCATCGTCATCGATGAAGTCAAAGCGTGAGGGCGCGGGTAGCTGACGCGCCAAGGAGATGCCATGGCGGAAGCGAAACGGGTTTTGACCTTTCACTCCGATGCGGTGGAGGACGAGACGCTTCAGGTGCTTGAGCTCGCCGGCACCGAGGAAATCTCGCGGTACTTTGTGTTCAACCTCGAGTTGGTCTCGACCAAGGTCGACGTCAAGTTCGAGGACATGCTCAAGAAGGCGGCCCGCCTCGAAATCAAGCAGGGCGTGAAGCTGGCCGGCGGCGACAAGCGCGGCATCCAGACGCTCAAGATTCACGGGGTGCTGCGCAGCTTTGAGCAGGTGGAGCAGCGGCACGAGTGGGTGCGATACCGCGCCGAACTGGTGCCCACGTTGTGGCGCCTGTCGCTGACCTATCGCAGCAGGATTTTCCTGGAGAAGACGGTTGTCGAGATCGCCAAGGAGGTCCTCAAGGAGTATGGCCTGGCCGACCAGGACGACTTCGAGTTCCGCTGCAGCGATCCTCCCAAGCGGGAGTTTGTGATGCAGTATGAGGAGTCCGACCTGGACTTTCTGGATCGCTGGCTGGAGCGCGAGGGCATCTTCTACTTCTGGGAACACAGCGACAGCGGCAGCAAACTCGTGTTCGCCGACAGCACGGCCGCCTACCAGCCCATTCAGGGCACGCCTACCATCCAGTACAAGCCGCTCGGCGACGCGGACAACCGCGTGGAGGCCGGAGAGTCGGACAAGGCGTCCGAAGACTGGTTTCGCGAGGAAATCATCCCCGTATTCACGTTCTCTCGGCGCGTGGTGCCCAAGAAGGTCGTGCTGTCGGACTACAACTGGCGCAAGCCCACGGAGCCGCTGGTGGCTGAACACAATGCCAGCGACAACGGCGACGGCTTTGTCTACGAGTACAACAACCATTACAAGACCAAGGACGAGGGCAAGAAGGTCGCGCAGATCCGCAGTGAGGAAATCCTGGCGCGCGAAATAGTCTATTCAGGCGAGAGTGACTGCCGCAGCTTCAGGGCCGGAGCCACCTACACGCTCGACAAGCACTACCGCAGCGACCTCAACAACAGCCACCTGCTGGTGGAGGTGCGCCACGAAGCGTCGCAGAGTGTCGAACTGGGCAGCAAGACCATCAACGCCAAGTACCGCAACTCGTTTCGCAGCATTCCGGCCGACCGCACCTATCGCCCGCCGCAACGCACCTCCTGGCCGAAGATTTCCGGGTTTCTTTCCGCGGTCATTGATGCTTCTGGCGACGGCAAGTACGCCGAGATTGACGACATGGGCCGCTACAAGGTCAAGTTCCCGCTCGATCTCTCGGACAAGAAGGACGGCAAGGCCTCCCGCTACCTGCGCATGATGCAGCCCTACGCGGGCGGCGGCATGGGTATGCACTTTCCCCTGCACAAGGGTACGGAGGTGGCCGTCATGTTTCTCGATGGCGACCCGGATCGCCCCATCATCGCGGGTGCCATTCCCAACCCCGATACGTCGAGCCCTGTCGCGGGCGGCAACCAGACCCAGTGCAAGATCCAGACGGGGGGCGGCAACGTGCTTCAGTTCGAGGACAACGACGGCAGCCAGCAGATCACGATTCATTCACCCAAGGAAGGCACGACACTGACGTTTGGGGCCTAGCGCGGCCATGATTGGCTGACAGGAGGTTGACATGTGTGCATTCGGACCTGATGGCGGTGTAGATACACCCGATGCCGGAGTTCCTGGCAACGATCCGCTGGACGGTGGCGTGCAGGACATTCCCGGTGGCGTGCCCGATGCAGGAACGCCGGATACCCAGTCCCCGCCGGATGCGGGTCAGGACCCTGTGGCGGGCGTGCCCGACAACCAGCTCCCGGCGAACAATCAGCCGCCGGCCAATAACCAGCCCCCGGCCAATAACCAGCCCCCGGCCAACAACCAGCCTCCGGCCAACAACCAGCCTCCGGCGAACAACCAGCCTCCGGCGAACAACGCGGGTGGGGGGAGCAACGCCGGTGGTGGGAACAGTACTGGTCCCAACTCGCCGGGTTCAGGAGCTGGCGTCAGTGGTGGTGGGGGGCCCAATCCCAACACCACCGTGCCCAGCTGTCCCGCCACGCCCAGCCCCGGATCTCCTCCCCCGGCGGGCGCGGGGGCCAGTGCCTCGGGTTCAGGCGTCAAGATCAAGACACTGGGCCAGTGGTGGGCTGAGGTACAGCACAAGTACTCCCTGATCTGGGGCAACTTCGAGCACAAGGTTGAAGGCAATTCGACCAAGTCCGTGTGCGGCGTGTCCATGGAGTTCGTCGGCGGAGCCAAGATGGGCTTCGTTTTCGGCGGCAAGTCAGACGAGATAACGCCCTTCGAACTCAAGACAGTGCAGGGCTTTACCCGCGCCTACATTCTTGGCTTCAAGTACGAGCGCATTCTGGGCTCCAAAACCGATCACCTCACCGGTCTCAAGCGTGAGTACCACATGGGCAAGAAGGACAACTTCTCGCCCAAGGACAGTCACGTCATCGTTGAAGAGGAAGCCAAGAAGAAGGCCCAGAAGGACCAGATCGCAAAGCTTGAACAGCAGATTGCCACGGCGAACGAAACCATTGGCAAGTTGACAACCAAGATCACTACCAACGAAATCAACATCGCGTCGCTCAAGGAGACCATCACCTCGGAGCAGAGCAAGATAACGACGCTCAAGGAGGAAATGACAACCTGGAAGGCCAAGGCCACCGACCTGCAGTTCCAGTGCAACCAGATCAAGGAAAAAGCCGACGCCAACTTCGCCGTGCTTGCCGGAGCCGCTTTGAAGCTGGAGGGCGGCACCGTCAAGCAGAAGGCCCAGAGCATGCTCGGGCTCAAGTCAGCGACGGCTGAAATCAAGGCCAACATCATCAAGCTCGGATAGCGGGAGTGCAGGGTGCCAGTCAGAGTCGTCAACGACAGCGGCTTCAAGTTCGGCTGCATACCCGGGCGGGTGCCGCCACGGGCACTTACGGGTACCTTCATTCTCAAAGGCACCTTCAAACTCGCCCAGGGCAAGCCCGCCGAGCCGCTGCCCGAAGATGACCAGCTTGACCTCAACGGCGACCAGCATTTTGGCGATGATCCCAGGCGCAGCATCCGCAGTCCCTCAGACTTTGCCCTCTTCAAGCCCGCCGCCGACGTTCTTCTCTGCGGCCACGCCTGTGCTCCGCGCGGCAAGCCGCTGAGGCAGATGCTGGTGGCGCTGGAAGTCGGCAAGCTGCGCAAGGAACTGGCGGTCTTTGGCGACCGCATCTGGAAGCCAGGGATTTTTTCCTCCTCCGTCTCCGAGCCCCAGGGCTTCGAGCGCATGCCCCTGGACTGGGAGCACGCCCTGGGTGGCCCTTCTTCGGCTCGAAATCCGCTCGGGCGCGGCCTTGAAGCCATGCCCGTGGAGGGCGTCGGCCTCGTCCACTTCGCCGCGAACATTGAGAACCCGCGGGCCATTATCCGCTCCGCCTCTTCGCGCGAAGAACCCGTGGGCTTCCTGCCCCTTCATCCCGGCTGGCCTCAGCGCCATTCGAAGGTCGGAACCTACAAGGGAAAGTGGCTGCGCGAGCGCTGGCCATGGATGCCCGACGACTTTGACTGGTCCTACTTCAATGCCGCGCCCGCTGATCAGCAGGTGCAGGGCTTTCTAAAGGGCGACGAAGCCGTGGTGCTTGAGGGCATGCACCCGGACAAGCCGCGGCAGGAATTCCAGCTTCCCGGCCTGCGGCCACTTTGGTTTGTTCGGGAGAAGGGCAAGGACGGCAAGACAGGCCCGCTGCTGCCCGTACCGCTTCAGCTCGACACGCTGTGGATCGACGCCGATGAGGGCCTCTTGACCCTGACCTGGCGCGGCCTGCACGAGATCCGTTCGCTCAAGATGCGGGAGATCGTTGAGCACTTCATGCTGGTCGAGTCCCTCGCTGAGCCCCCGCGTGAATTGGCCTACTACGAAGCGCTTTACAAGCGGCGCTGCGAAGAGATCGAGAAGGCGGACGCAGAGATGGAGCCGGGGCCGGAGCCCTTTGTTGTCGAGAGCGCGGCCTTGCCCGACGAAAGCTGGATCAAGCCCTTTGAGGAGCGCATGGCGGCCATCGAGAAACAGGCCATGCAGGGCGGGGATCCGGGCGAGCTGGCCCAGATGGAGCGGGCCATACGCCAGAAGGCCGCCACGCCCAACACGCTCAGGAGCCTCGATCCCAAGGCAGCCGTAATACCCACAGAGGCGCAGGACCTCGCGGCCATCCGCCAGTCTGAGCAGTCCGTGCTCACAGCCCTCTCCAAGCCGGCCCAGGCCAAGTTGCCGCCGGGTGCAATCGACGATGTGCTCAAGCAGGCCAAGGCCTGGGAGGCGATGATTGAGAAGGATGTCGCGGCCGCGCTGGCCAAGGTGCCCGGCGCCAATCAGGCGCCCGAACAGGAGGGGCCTGGCGGTTTGGAGGACCAGCCCTGGACGCGCGAGCGCGTTCAGGCTCACCACAAAGCCGGCGGCAAGTTCAAAGACATGGACCTGAGCAAGCTCGACCTCTCGGAGCTGGATCTCGAAGGCGCCGACTTTGGCCAGTGCGAGCTGGCCGGTGCGTCCTTCAGGCAGGCGCGGCTGGCGAAAGCCAGCTTTCGGGGCGCCATGCTGGAGGCCGCGGATTTCTCGGAGGCCCAGTGTGCTGAAGCTGACTTCAGCGGGGCGGACTGCGCCAGCGCCATCTTCAAGCTGGCGGTGCTTCAGGCCGCGAAATTCCAGGACGCCGATGCAGCCCTGGCTAAGTTCGCGGGAGCTGACCTGCGGCGAGCGGTGGCGCGCGATGCGGACTTCACGCAGGGCGACTTCACTCAAGTCAAGGCGGCCGGAGCCGACTTCACCTATTGCAACTTCACCCAGTGTCAGGCCGTCAAGGCCGACTTCAACGGCGCCAACCTGACCGACGCCGACTTTGACCGCGCCCAGTGCATGCAGGCGGATTTCAGCCAGTGCATTCTCACGCGCTTTCGCGGCAGCGGCGGCAATTTCACGGAAGCACGCTTTGCGCAATCCCAGGGCGAAGAACCCGCCATGGACGAAGCCAATCTCGAGCGTGCCGACTTGACCCAGGCGCGCTGGCCGCGGGTGCTGTTCACGGCCTCGAACCTGAAGTTCGCCAGGCTGGAGGGCGGTGACTTCCGCGAGGCCCAGGCCGCAGAGGCGGTGCTCGACGGGGCCCAGTGCGCCCAGACCAATTTCTTTCAGGCCACACTGGAGTCGGCTCACCTGCTCGGAAGCGACTTCCGCGGGGCCAACCTGTATGGCGTTGAGTTCTGGCAGTGCATGGTGGAAGGCGCCAGGTTCGAGGGCGCGGACATGAAGGGAACCAAGCTTGCCTGAGCCATTCGTAAAGCGACTGTTCACGAACGCTCGCGAATTCCTTGATGCGCTGGGCCGCGGCCTGGGCAAGGACGGTCTCGTGCTGCGCGGGTCTTCGCTGGCCGGCCAAAGCCTCGTCGGGCAGGACTTGCGCCTGGCTGCTTTCGAGGGCGTAGACTTTTCCGGTGCGGACCTGAGCGGCTGCAACCTCTCAGATGCCAGCTTCCAGCAGTGCGATCTATCTACGACCAGGCTTGGAGAGGCGTCGCTGTACAGGGCTGTGTTCGATGGCTGCCGCCTGCCCGGCGCAGACCTTCGCGGCGCCAAGGTTGAACTTACGGTGTTCAGCGAGTGCAACCTGCGGCAGGCCAACCTTGGCGTCACGGGCGAGTTTCTCTGCTGCACCGCCAGCGACCTCACTCGCGCCGACTTCAGTTCGGCCTCCGTGTCGCACGCCCGGCTTGATGGCTGCAAGCTGGATCACGCCAGGTTGGCGGGCCGTGTGTGGCACGGCCTCTGGGCCAGCGGAGGCTCTGCCCGTGAACTGGATTGTGCCCGGGCCCGCTTTGAGGACGCCCGATTCTCCGACACTAATCTGGACTCGGCAACTTTCGCTTCAGCATCCTTTACGCAGACGGTTTTCAGCGCCTGCAGCGCGACTTGCACGGATTGGTCTGCTTCGCGTTGGGTCAGCGTGATGGTGCAGCAGTGCGCCTTCAAGCAGGCTCTGCTGCGAGGCGCAGCCATGAGCGAAACGCTGTTCATGGAGTGCAGCTTTGCCGGGGCCGACCTTCAGGGCGTTACGTTCGAGCATTGCGGTCTGCCGCACTGCGACCTGGCTGCCGCGAAAGAGTTGCCCAGGTCGCTGTCAGACGTCAATCTTTCGCAGGCCAACCTCACCGGGCGCAACCTCGCGTCCCACGACCTCTCAAACGCGGACTGCACGCAGTGCAACCTGGCAGGGTCCGACCTCAGCCAGGCCAACCTGCACGCGGCCAATCTTTCCGAGGCCTGCCTCCAGGGTGCGAACCTGGCCGGAGCCGACCTGACCATGGCCTGGATCATGGAGGCCGACCTAACCAAGGCCGACCTCAGCCGCGCCAACTGTCGTTCAGCGGATTTTGAGGGGGCCAGGGGCGAGGGGGCAAAGCTCGAAGGTGCAATCTTCAAGGCGGCCACAATCAGCGGAGCCTCGTTTGACCGCGCCGCGCTGGTCAGCGCTGACCTGCGGGAGGTCATTGACCAGGGGAGGTCCTGGAGCGGCCATGACTTCCGTGGGGCCGACCTCTCAGGCTGCGACTTCGGTGGCTGCGACATGGAGGGCGCGAAGCTGGCGGGTTGTAACTTGCACCAGGCCTCCTTTGTCAAGGCCCGGCTGGTCCAGGCGGACCTCAGCGGCGTGAAGGCCCGGCAGACGGAATTCAGTGAGGCGGTGCTCACGGGCGTGAAGCTGGCTCAGGCACACTTTGAAGATGCCGACTTTGCGGGCGCGGACTTGTCAGGCACGGACCTTTCGCCTGCGCGATTCCATGGAGTAGCCTTTGAAGGAGTGAGGCTGGCCGGTGCCCGCTTTGCCCAGGGGGAGTACAAGCGCTGTTCGTTTCGTGAACTGGTGCTCAAGAAAATCGACTTCAGCGGCGCGGACCTGGAACAGGCGGACTTCACCCAGGCTGACCTCGAGGGAGCTGGCCTGAAGAAGGCGAAGCTTCGCTGTGCGGACTTCACCAAGGCCAAGCTCAAGCAGTCGGACTTGTCCGGGGCGCTGGGCCCCGGGACGGAGTTCCGCGAGGCCAATCTGGAGGAGGCCAACCTTGGCGGTGCCCACTTCGACGCTTGCACCTTTACCCAGGCCCGACTGGTGAAGGCCCACCTTGAGCGCATCCAGGCGCGCAACTGCATGTTTGACCGGGCGGACCTGACCGCTGCCGCGCTTGGCGCAGCTCACTTGGATTATTCGGACTTTTCGTATGCCACGCTCGATCTGGCGGATTTCCAGAACGCCGTCTTGCGGGGCGCCCTGTTCCACGCCGTGCTCGAGGCCAATGTCCGCCTCTCCGGCGCGGACACCAAGGGGCTGCGTCGCACGGACATGGACCAGTTCAAGGCCGAGCAGTTTGGCCGCAAGTAAGGAGACAATTATGGAAGCCCAGACATTCATGACCGAGGTTGCCGGCACACCCCGCCTTTGCCAGGGAGTCGTCGTGGAGGCCACGGGTCGCTGCCTGCGCCTGGCCCTGCCCGAAGGCGAGCGCGAGGCTGTGATGGCGCTGGCCTATCCCTATGCCCCGGCGATGGGAGATGTCCTGCTCGTCATGACGCAGGACGGCGACTGTTACGTCGTGGGGGTTCTGCAGGGGCGCGGGCGCACGCTGTTTCAAACGCCGGGCGATCTTGAAATCACAGCCGGCGGGCGTGTGCAGATCCAGGGTGCGGAAGTGGCGCTTCAGGGCCATAAGGTCAGCCTGCGGGCTGACCGCTTTGAGTCCACGGTGCGCGTCGTGGTCGAGCGTTGCCTCAGTGCTTACCGCTGGGTGAAGGACGCCATGCACTTGAATTTGGGCCGCTCCCGCACGGTAGTGCGCGAGGAGTCGGTGCTGCGCGCGGGACGTATCCGGCAGTCGGCGCGGGAAGACGTGTCAATCAACGGCGAACAGGTCAAGCTGGGTTAGTCGCGCAAACGGCTTCCAGGGCCGCGTGACCACACGAGAGGGAGATCTGACATGTTTCCAGGTTCGACCAAGGGCGGGGGCCAGTGCATGACGCCGGGCCCGACTGACGTCTGCAAGACGCCCACACCCGGCGGGCCCGTTCCCATGCCCTATCCCAACATCGGCATGTGCATGCAGGCCAGCGGCGCCTCCACCAAAGTGAAGTTCTCTGGTTCGGCCGTTTTGACGACCAGTTCCAGCATTCCGATGAGTACAGGCGACGAGCCCGGCGTGGCCGGCGGAGTCATTTCAAACGTGTTCAAGCAGAAGGTGGCGTACAAGAAGGGATCCATGAAGGTGAAGGCCCAAGGTAAGCCTGTCACTCACCTCACCTCCATTACAGGGCACAACGGCAGCAACGCGAACATGCCCGCGGGTGTGCAGGTGGCGCCGAGCCAGGTCAAAGTCATCGTGGCGCCGTAAGGCGCCTAGAACGAGAAAAAGCCGGGGAGCCCCCCGGCCTTTTCCTTCCAGTTTGTCGCCTAGGGCTTCAAGGTCTCGGCCAGGAAGTCCTGCAGAATCTCCCAACTGCGCTTGTCGGCCTTGGCGTTGTAGGCCGCGCCGCGGGAATTGTCATTTCCGGCCTTGGGGTTTGTGAAGGAGTGCACGGCGTTGCCATAGTGGACGAGTTGCCAGTCTACGCTGCCCTTGCGGAACTCATCCATGATGCCGCTGACGTCCTCCTGCGGAACCAGGGGGTCGTCGGCCCCGTGCAGCACCAGCACCGGGCACTTGATTTCACTCTTGCCCTGGATGTTCTTCAGCGCACCGTGGAAGCTGATGCAGGCAGCGATGTCCGCGCCGCTGCGCGCCAGCGCCAGCGAGATGCTGCCGCCGAAACAGTAGCCGAAAATGCCGATGCGCTTGCTGTCCACCCCCGGCTGCTTTTTCAGGGTCTCCAGCGCGGCCGTGATGCGCGAGACGGCCATGGCCGCGTCGTTGTAGAACTTCATGGCCTGGGTCTGGGCCTCCTGTGTGTTCTTGGGACGCACCCCCTTGCCGTACATGTCCACGGCAAGCGCGACATAGCCTGCCGCAGCCATGGCGTCGGCTTTCTCCTGCTCGAGCTGTTTGAGCCCCATCCAGTCATGCACAATCAATACTGCGGGCAGGCCCGTGGCCTGGCCTGCCGGCGCCGCCAGGTAGCCTTCGCAGGTGGTGTCGCCGTCCTTGTACTCTAGCACCTTGCCCTCTGTGGCCGATTTGGCCGGCTCGTTCTTCTGACCCAGCGCGGGGACCATGGCCAACAGCAGCGCGGCAGAGATCAAAGCAATGCGTTTCATGGGTGGCTCCTCTCAATTGTTACCACGTCGAACGAAGGCATGGTGCTGACCTTGGGCAGGTTTGGCAAGTGGCGGCGCTCAAAACCGTGGCGGCGGGGCCTGGGGCGCGCCATAATTTCAACACTGGAGGAGCGATGAAGCGCCTGTTTCTGCCCATGGCGTTGCTTATGACCCTGGCCTGCGTCGGCGGATTCATCACTCGCGGACACTGGCTGCCGATGCTCATGTCCGACCATGTCGCGGGCGGCAACCGGCCTCGAGTGCAGGCCGGAGTTGCGGGGCTTGAGACAGGTGATGTTTCGGCCGACTCGACATCCGTTGAGCCGCCCAAACTGGTGACCTCCCGCGAGGCCGGCCAGGGTGCCAGGCCCGGGGCTTTGCCTTCCACGTCGGAGTCCGCCGGCACATCCGGCGCTGCCGGGGCGCAGGGCAGACCGGGCGGCGGCAAGAGTGCTCCGGAGAAGGGTTCGGCCTCCTCTGCGCAGCCCGGAGGTGCCAAGCCCGCCGAGACGAAGAAGCAGGAGCCCAAACGGCCAGCGCCGCCCCCGGCCGTGGAATCCGAAGAGGGCAAGCAGCTCAATGCCGAGCTTGACGGCTACTTCCAGGAAGCCTCGCCCGCGAGGCTCAAGGGATTTGCCTTTGATACGATTGAGCGCGAAGCCGCGCTGCAGGTGGCCATCTACATTGATGAGGCGCGGGTCTGCGAGTTGACTTGTGATCGCAGGGAAGAGCACAAGACGCACGGCGTCATCTGGCATTTCGAACAGCTGCTGCCCGAAGGACTGCAGGACGGCGAGCAGCATCGCGTGCGCGCTTACGCCTTTCGCAAGGACAAGCCGGGGCGAAAGGAGCTTCGTTGGTCGCCGCGCGACGTCAAGCCCAACTCGTTTCCCACGGGCAAGCTCGAGGAAGCCACGCCGGAGAAGGGTATTTCCGGCTATGCCTGGGATCCCGACGAAACCAAGACGGCGGTGCTGGTGCGGGTGAAGATTGACGGCGTGCAGATTGCGGAAGTGAAGGCGGGCCGCAAGAACGAGCTGCTGGCCCAGCGCAAGATTGCCCCGCATGATGCCTGCGCCTTCATGATTGAGTGGCCCGAGGTGCTGGACGACGGGCGCGAGCACACAGTGCAGGCCTTGGCTGTAGACCTGGCTACTGGCACGGAAGTCGAACTTCCCGGCAGCCCGCGTGTGATTGCTGACCGCGGCGGCGTGGCCAATCGCGCTCCGCTGGGGGCTTTTGACATCTGCAACAAGGTGGTGCTGGCTGGCTGGGCCTGGGATGAAGACGCGCCTTCGTCGCCCGTTCAGGTCGAGATCTGGCTTGATGACGAGCTGTTTACCACGCTCTCGGCGGACTCCAAGCGCGACGGCCTGAAGTGGAGCAACGTGACGCCGGACCCCAACCACGGCTGGGTGATGACCACCCCCGGGGTGCTGCTGGACAACCGTACCCACGTGATAAGGGCCTTTGCCGTGAACATTCCCGCGGGAGTGAAAGTGGAGCTGCAGGGCAGCCCCAAGACCTACCGACGCGAGGAAAACTCCGCCCCAATGGGCAGCTACTGGTACGCGGACGAGAACCGTCTGCGCGGGTGGGCCGCCGATCCTGACCTCGGCAGCGAGCCCTGCGACATCGAGATATACATCGACGGCAAACTCTGGACGCGTGTGAAGGCCGACGCCCGGGATAACTCGCTGGTCGGTACTGGTTATGCGCCCAACGCAGAGCACGGCTTTGACATCGTGCCGCCTGATTCAGTACGCGACGGCAAGGTGCACGACGTGACGATCTACGCGGTCAACTCGCCGGAGGGGCCTCCGACGAATCTTGGCACGCGCACGATCGGCAAGAACAGCATCATCGCAGGGTTCTGGGTGCAGGACAAACTGCTCGATACCCGCGTCGAGAAGGGCCTCTACGTCACCAGCGTAAGCCCCTGGTTTGACGCCTACCACAAGGACGTGAAGGTGGGTGACGTTCTGGTCGAGTTTGACGGCAAGGCCGCCGGCGAGGGGGAGACGACGGCCGCCAAGTTCTATGAATGGCTGCAGACAAAGAAGAAGGACGATGTCGTCCGCTTCAAGTTCTGGCGCAACGGCTCATTCTACGAAGCCGACATCAAGCTGGGCCAGACCATCGGCAGTTGACGCGTCAAGACATCGGCCGGCCTTTGGCATCACGAACCTCGCGCCAGACGCGCCAGCCCAGCGCTGCCACGCCGCCGTGTAACAGCAGCGGAATTGCCACGTCAAACACCGTCACCCGTTCGCGCCACGGCAGCGTGCCCAGGCTCAGCAGGCACATGGCAAGGCAGTGTGCGACTACGGCTAGCGGGGCCCAGCCGCGCCTCAGGGAAAGCCCGAGGCCGGCGGCTACAAGCCCGGCAAGCTGGGCCAGAATCAGTGCGATCAACACGACATCGCCGACGCGATTACCTTTGCCCATGAAGAACAGGCCCAGCAACAGGAGCAGCAGGCCGCCCTCCAGGATCATGTACCAGGCCTGCAGCAGCGCATAACTGAACTTCAGGTTCATGGCGCGGCATTGTGTCAAACGCCAAAGCCGGGGGCGAATGCTCAGTGGCGGGAGCGGTGATGCGGGCAAAGGGGTACAGCAGCTGTCCCCAGAGGCCTGGAGGCATGTCGTTGCTGGTGATGCCGAAGTCGGTGGCCCGTTGCCCGTGCGGCAAGTAGAGGGTGCCGAACAGAAAATCCCAGAGCGGAAACAGGCCCGCGAAGTTCTTGTCGAGGGCTTGGGGCTCGCGACTGTGATGCCAGCGGTGAAAGGCGGGGCTGGCAATCACGAAACGCAGGGGGCCAAAGCTCCAGGAAACGTTGGCGTGCAGCAAGATGGCGTAGAGTGACAGCAAAGGCGCCGCGGAGGCCAACACCAACGGAGAGAATCCCAGCAGATAGAATGGAACCACCTGGACCATGTGCGAGAGCAGCTCGTTCAGGGGGTGCAGTCTTGTCGCAGCCAGCCAATCCAGTTCGGTAGGGGAGTGGTGCACGGCGTGAACACGCCACCACCAGCCCCGATGAAACAGGCGGTGCAGCCAGTACCCCGTGAAGTCACTCACGATCAGCACGCCCAGGCCCTGGAGCCACCAGGGCCAGGTTGAAAACCACGTGTCGCGGCCTTCAACGACAGCTCGCAGCGTCTCAGGGCTGATTTCGGCGCCCGATGCTGCCAAAAGCGCGGCCAGGGTCAGGCCAATGCCCAGCCTTGTCAGGTTCCTGGAAACCAGGGGAGTGAACAGCCAGTACAGGGCGTCAGTGCGCCAGCCGCGTCGAAGAAGCTTCTGACCGGGGCGCGCGGGCCACAGGCGTTCCAGCACCACGTAGGTCAGTGCCAGAAGCAGGAACACGCCAAGGGTCAATGGCAGGCTCTGGTCCATGGGGGCCTCGACCATGATTGGCAGTCGTGCCCCGGCAATTGCAGCACAATGCAAGCGGGGCGGCCCAGGGCCGCCCCGCGCTTTGCTCAAACAACGGCTACTTGTCCGTCGTGGTGTAAATGGCCTCAAACAGCCACGAAAGGATGCCACCGCCCTTGTTTACCGCCAGCACCAGGGCAACTGTGGCCACGGCCACCATGCTCATGAGCTTGACGAGAATGTTCAGGGACGGGCCGGAGGTGTCCTTGAAGGGATCGCCCACGGTGTCGCCGGTGACGGCCGCCTTGTGTTCCGGGCTTCCCTTCATGTAGCGGGCGTACTTCTTCTTCTTGCCCTCCACCGGAGCGGGAGCCGTCTCGGCCTTGGGCGCTTCAGCAGCGGGTGCAGCCTCAACCTTCGGCGCCTCGGACTTCGGGGGTTCAGCTGCGGCGGGCTCGGATTTCGCCGATTCAGCGGCTTCGTGGCTGCCGCTTTCCGAGGCCTCCTCGCTGCCGGAGTCGCCCGAGGAGTCGCTGCCGTCCTTCTTCTTTTTCTTCTTCTTGGTCTTGCCGTCGTCGCTGCCGCCGCCGGAAACGGTCACGGGCTTGGGATCATCCCTGGCGGGGTCGTACTTGCCTTCAGCAATGAGCAACTCGGCCAAGCCGCCCTTCTCAATGAATTTCTTGGCGTTGTCCCAGCTTCCGCCTGCGTTGGCCATCATGACGGCCATGGCAAATCCGGCGGCCAAACCGCCGGCCAACAGGCCAAACACGGCACCGCCGCCGAACAGCACGCCCGTAATGATGGGGCCGGCCACGGCGATGATGGCCGGAACCATCATGCGCTTGATGGCGGCCTTCGTCGAAATCGAAACGCAGTTGGCATAGTCAGGCTTGCCCGTGCCCTCCATGATGCCGGGGATCTCGCGGAACTGGCGCCTGACTTCTTCCACCATTTCCTTGGCGGCATCACCCACAGCCTTCATGGTCAGCGCGCAGAACACCATCACCAGCAAAGCGCCGATGAACAGGCCGATGATGACCTGGGGCGAGATGATGGAGAGGCTGAAGTCCGGGCGAATGTCCATGAGCTTGGCGAGGCCTTCAGCCGAGTCGGCATAGGCCGCAATCAGCGCCAGCGCCGTCAGGGCTGCCGAGCCAATGGCAAAGCCCTTGCCGATGGCTGCCGTCGTATTGCCCAGGGAGTCCAGAGCGTCAGTCTTCTCGCGCACCTCAGGCGGCAGGCCCGCCATCTCGGCGTTGCCGCCGGCGTTGTCGGCGATTGGGCCGTAGGCGTCCGTCGCCAGCGTGATGCCCAGCGTTGACAACATACCGACCGCCGCGAGGCTCACGGCATAAACGCCCGCCGCGGGCGCAGCAAATCCGCCGCCCAGGCCAAAGGCCAGCAGCGTAGCCACGGCCACGGTTACAATCGGAATCCAAGTGCTCATCATGCCTACGGCCAAACCCCCGATGATGACGGTGGCGGGGCCGGTGAGGGACTGCTTGCTCACGTCCTGGGTGGGCTTGTCGTCATAGCTCGTGTACTTCTCCGAGCCCCATGCAATCACCAAGCCGGAGCCCAGGCCGATGCAGGTGGCCAGCCACATGCCAAGGCCCATACCGAAGCCGAAGCAGAGAATGCAGACCACCAGCGAAAGCGGAACCACACAGATGCTGGCCACGTTCACACCGGACTTCAGGGCCTTGAGCAACTGGTTGAGCGTTGCGCCGTCCTGCGTTTTCACAAAGCGCGTGCCGAACACGGAAAGCAGGATGCCGCCCGCCGCAATCAGAAGGGGTGCTGCGACAAATCCCCAGGGGTTCTGGCCCAGGGCCTGGCCGGCCGACCAGGCCAGGGCAATGGTGGCCAGGATCGAGCCCACGTAAGACTCATAGAGGTCTGCGCCCATGCCCGCCACGTCGCCCACGTTGTCGCCCACGTTGTCGGCAATCGTTGCGGGGTTGCGGGGATCGTCTTCGGGAATGCCGGCCTCCACCTTGCCCACCAAGTCCGCGCCGACGTCCGCAGCCTTGGTGTAGATGCCGCCACCCACGCGGGCAAACAGGGCCACCAGCGAGGCGCCCAGGCCAAACGTAATCATGGCGTTCGCGATGTCATTGAGGGTCACGCTGGCGATGAACGAGTCGAAGATGGCCAGCACCAGCAGCCATACCGTGACGAAGGCCAGTCCGATGCCCACCACCATCAGACCCATCACCGCGCCCGCGCGGAAGGCAACCTGCAGGCCCGCGTTCAGGCCGCCCTTGTTGCAGGCCCAGGCTGTGCGGCTGTTGGCCTCCGTGGCCGTGTTCATGCCGTACCAGCCAGTAGCGAAGCTCGAGATGCCGCCCGTGAAGAGGCCGGCCAGCACGAAGATGCAAAGCCACCAGGGCATGCCGATGATGTTGATCAGCGCGATCACCACGGCCGTGATACCCAGCACCGGCAGGACCACTTTGCGCTGCGAGCGCAGATAGGCCATGGCACCTTCACGCACGGCTTCCTTGATCTCCACCATGCGCGGGTTGCCCGGCTCAGCGGCCTTCATCTCGAAGTGAAACTTGCGTGCCATGAACAGCGCCGCAACTGAGGCCAGCAAAGCCAGCAGAACGGACGGAATCGTGTAGTACCACGAAGACCACATGCTGGACTTCGGGTGTGACTTCTCGACGTTCTTGGTCAGCTTGCCGTCTTTGAAGTCGTAGTCCGCCTTGAAGCCCTCCCAAGCCTCCTTGGCGACGACCCAGTCGCGGGCACGGCGCTTACCTTCCTTCTCGTCGGCCGCCACTTGTTCTTCCTTGGGGCCAAAACCAAGAGCCGCGGCCGTCTTCTCCACGGCAGGCGTCAGGTTGAAGAACTCGCGCGGGCCTCCGTCATGGGTCAGCGCCAGCATTGCCACCATCAGGCCGGCGCACACCAGCCCCGCCGCCAGCATCAGCCGGCCCGGCGAAACCTGTCTCTGTCTACCCTTAATTTTCACCTGCATTGTCTTCTCCGTGTCCGAGAACTGCACTGTCCGAAAACGACCCTGCCCGCCTACTCCAGCCAGCCGGGCAATGAATTGAAATTCTCCTTCATGCGCACGCTGAACTCCTCGGCGCCTTCTTCTCCGTAAGCCGCGCGCGCCAAAGCCCGGCCCGCCGCAAAGGCCGCCTTCACACCGGCGCGATAGCGCGGCGTGAAGGCCTCCTCCATGCCCAAGGGCAGGTTCTTCTGCGCATACAGGTAGCTGTTCAAAAGCGCGGCATCGGCTGACAGACTGCGCGGCTTCATGTTCAGCACGGGCTCGAGGGCGGCGCACATCAGGTGCAGGCGCGCCCAGTTAGCCAGGGCTACGATGACCTGCACCTCTCGATCGAGCGCGAGGAAGGCGCGCAGCTGCTGCCGCGCTACCAGGTCGAAGTCAGTGCCGAGAGAACCCTGCTCGGTCTCGCTGAGCTGGTCGAAGGCGGGATCCAGGAGCTTGGCGCGCGCCGGCGCGTCGAGCTCGTCAAAACTGCCGAGCAGATCCTGGAGGTCGGCGGGGAGCACGGCTTGGTCCGGAAACGCGTCAAGCTGGTCACGGCGTGCCTGAGTCAGGGCGTCTTGTGAAGCGAGGATGCTCTTCACGACGGCGGCCCAGGCGGGCTCTCGTTCGTGCCAGGCCTCAAGCTCGAGGCGCAGGACTTCAAGGGGGAAGTCCCGTGTGCGGTTGAAAACGAAGTGCCACTCTTCGAGGCGCAGGCTGGCATCGAAGGGAAGCTCGCGCTGGCCTTCGTGTATCGTTTGCAGGCCCCGCGCCAGCCAGGGCAATTGCCGGGCCCGGTCAGGGAACTGGCCGGGAATGTTGTAGCCTTCATTCCAGCTCAGGTAGCTGTAGACGGCGGGATTGCGCGGCTGCATCTCCCGGATCAACTGGTACATCGCCTGGGTCTCGAAGTAATCGCCGCGGCGGTAGGCATCTCCCGCCCGCAGCCAGAGCGCCGCCGTGGCGTAGCCTCGTGTGGCACCCAGCACGCGCAGTCCCGTCGCGCGCATGGCGTCTTCAGGTCCCGCGGCCTGAGCCTTTGGCGCGGGCATGATCGCGCCTAACGCGACGGCGCAGAGGATGAAAACCAGACTGGGAATAGCGCGGCTCATGTCCATGCGGGCCGGGGAAAGGGGGCAAGATAGGGGGGCGGGGTGTTGTGTCAAGTCCTTGCAGCATCAAAACTTAGGGCAAAATATTGCACTTTACGTTGCGGTTTATACCCTGTTCACTCCCGCAATATTTGAAGAGCGGGGTTGTGGCTGAGGGAAGTAGCCTGTTGGGCGGCGGCCATTGGCCGCCGGGTGAGAACCACGCGCGAGCGGTTGTCGCGTCGCTGAACCCGGACAGAAGCGCGCCGACTGGCGCAGGCCACAGGCGGGAGTAAAGTCCCGCGACGGCTTCGTGGGCCGATAGCTCAGTTGGTAGAGCGATGCGTTCGCAATGCATAGGTCAGGGGTTCGAATCCCCTTCGGTCCACCAGTTCGGACAGCCCCTCGCACCCTCAAGTGCGGGGGGCTTTTCATTTAGGTCGATTTCGAAGACGGCCAGCGTGACCTTGTCGTCGCCTAGTACGGCGTGATCGACGAGAAGCTGGAAGAGTTGTTTGCGTTGTTCCATGCTTGCCTGCGCGAAGGCGTTTGCGAACTGGGCCAGTCCTTCTTTGGTCTTGTCGATGTTGGCAGTTCTGTCCTTGAGTTCGCGTAGTTCTTCGCGCGCGTTGTCGAGGGCTTGTTGGAGTTCGGCCTTTTGGCCTTCGAGTTCGGTGAGGCGTTCTTTGACGCTAGTTGACGTGCTGCCGGTGGCGAGGAAATCGACGAGAGAGGCAATCTGGGTGTTGGTGCTCGTGTATTTGGCGAGGAGCGCGTTGGTCTTGTCGCGCAGCGTCTCTCGCTGGTCTTCATTGCCTTGGTTGGCTTGTTCGAGGACGTGGGCCAGTAGCGCGGGGTCTTCTGAGAGGCGGATGAGGCGTTGGGTGATGATGTTTTCGATGTCGTCTGCGCGAACACGTGGCGCGTTGCAGGTGCCGTCGTCTCTTTTGCGCCGGCAGTCGTAGTAGCGGTATTCTCCGCCGTGGCGGCCGCGACTCCAGGTGGGCGTCATGCTTGCGCCACACTTGCACTGGAGAATGCCTTCGAGGAGGAAGACGTGTTTGGTGGTGCGTCGCGTTCCCGGCCGGACGACGTGGTTGCGCGCGAGCAGCGCCTGAACGTCCCGGAACAAGGCTTCATCGATGAGAGGCTGATGTTGCGCGGCTAGCCATTGGCCGTTGTGCTGCTGCTTTCCTACGTAGACATGGTCAGTCAACAGGCGGTGGACGCCGCTTTTGTCAAAGCGCCTGCCTCCTTGGCTGAGCCCGCGCCGAGAGTGGTATTTCTTGGTGCGATAGCCGGCCTCATTGAGCAGGCGCGTGGTCTCCCTTATGGATCCCGTGCGAAGGTAGGTCTTGAAGGCGGTTTCGACAATCAAGCGTTCCTGCGTGTTGGGGGTGAGGACTCCCTTGTTGCCGGGGTCGTGGTCGTAGCCGAGGCGGGGTACGCCGCCGTTCCACAAGCCGGCTACCTGGGCACGCCAGGCCATCTTTTCACGAACGCGCTCGGCGGTTGTTGCCCGCTCGAATTCGGCAAGCGCGCCGAAGAGCACCAGCATGAACCGACCCATGGGGCCCGAAGTGTCGAGGTTTTCGTGAAGCGATATGAACTCGCAATGGTGTTCGCGAAAAAACTCGACGAGCCGTAGCAGGTCTCCGACGCTGCGGCTGATGCGGTCGAGTTTGCAGAACAGCACGGCAGAAATGCGGCCGTCATTGACGGCGCGGAGCAGGCGTTGAAATTCTTTGCGTCGGGTGTCTTTGGCGGAGGCGCTCTCGCGGTACACCTCAACGACCTCCCAGGTTTCAGGACCCAATGCGTTCTTCTGCTCGACGTAACGGCGCAGCAATGATTCCTGGCTGCTAAGGCTGCCTGCCTCCTTATCAACGTCCTGCATCAAGGTTGACACGCGAACGTACAGCGCGCACTTTTTCTTTTCAGGCATGGCAGCCCTCTTTTCGTTATTCGCCATGGAAGGCGCTATTTTACAAGGTTCCAAGGCGATAGCGAATTTTGTTGATTACTTGCCGTCGCGCAAACGACGAAATATTTCCGCCCACAGTTTTGCAAGCCGCTGGGCACGTTCGGCTGGAGCGAGGTGGCTGGTTGGATTGGCGGGGTTGCGCGAACGTGCCACGACAAGTTCGACTTGATAACTCGCGTTAATTGCTTTCTTCCGCCGCTTGCGCGGTTGATCCGTGCAAGGGCTTGAGGGTGGCGCGTTGTTATCGCGTTCGTCTTGCATGGGGCGGGAAGAGGGGCGCGACTGCGCCCCTCCTGGTTGGTTGGCGGGATTGATGCGGGGAGTGTTGCGAGGTCTACGGCGGGGGTTACTTGGCCATGGTGGCGGTGACGGTCTTGCCGAGGGTCTGGAAGATGCTCGTGAAATAGTCCTTGGTGATGGGCGGGATGGGGAACAGGAGCCCGCCAGTCCTGCCCGTCAGCAACTTGTAGGCATCGACGTTGGCGGGCCCGATGATGTGGACGCGCACGCCCTGGCGGAGAAACACGTCCACCGCCTGCTCGGGGGTCGTGCCGTCCGTGGCGTTCTTGGTGCCGCTGTTGGTGACGAGGATGACGTGCTTGACACGGCCGGACTTGACATCCGGCCAGTCGGTAAGGGCGGCGCGCAGGAGACCATCAAGCTGGCTTTCATCATCGGAGCTGTTGCCGATAAGGGGCTCGCTGGCGATGAGCTTCTTGAACTCGTCGATCGCAACGATGCCGCGGTCGACAAGGCCCTCGTTCGCGCCGTTTTCGGGAATGTCCCTCACGAAAAGCAGGCCGGAGCGCAATTCGATGTTGTCGCGGGCGCACTCGTCCACGGCTTCGTGGGAGCACTGCACGACAGGCCTGTCCAGTTCGTCCATGCTGCCGGACTTGTCATAGACGAACTTGACGAGCGCCTTGCGGCGGGGTTTGGCGCGCGTCGGGTTGTGCGTGCGCGTGGGGAACGCCTTGCTGGGCAGGGAGACGGGCTGGCCTGCGAACGGGTCAACGCTGGTAGGACTGGTCATGGGCTTCTCCTTTTTAGTTGAAGGACTCGTAGAGCTCGCGCAGGGAGGGCCTGGCGAGCGGGTTTTTGGACAGAGCGGCATCCACCGCGCGAGAAACGCTCTGGGGGATATTGGGCGCGAGTGTGGCTAGCGGGGTGTGCGCGACGGTGTAGTCGCTGACGAGCTGGTCTTCTTCATCCTCAGTTCCGGCGGCGAAGGGACGGATGCCCGTGGCGAGTTCGTAAATGGTGGCGCCGAAGCTGAACACGTCCTGCGCCGGTGACGCGGGCTGGTTGAACATCTGTTCCGGGCACGAATAGCCGGTGGAGTATCCGGGCGCGCGAAGCGGCGTGTTGGCAGGCGCGGAGATGCCGAAGTCGGCAACCGCGCTGCGACCGGGATGGTCGCGCAAAAGGAGGTTGGCGGGTTTGATGTCGCGATGAATGACACCCACTTTGTGCATGACGTGGCACGCCAGCATCGGGGGGCGGATGGTGGTGCGGACGAGCGCGTAGTCGAGCTTGCCGCGCTTTGCCAGGGCGTCGGCGAGGCTGCCGCCGATCATGTACGGCATCACGAGGAAGAAGTCGTCGCTGTCGCGCAACAAGGCGAGTACGGGCACGAAGTGCTCCTCAATGCCGTGGAAAGTGCTGGTGCATGCGGCTAGTACGCTCTTTGAGAGTTCGATCTCAAAGTTGGCTTGGGCGAGGTTGGCCTCAGTCAGGAGCTTGAGGACGACAAACTCACCTTTCGCGTCCGTTGCTCTGTAAGCGATGCCGTTGCCTCCCCCGCCAAGACGCTTGTTGATCGTGCAAGGGCCGACGCGGTCGCCGGGTTTTCTAAACACAGCCATAGCTCTCCCCTTTTGCGAACGCGAGTTGGTCGAGGCAGACCGGCATGGCGTGGTCGTTTCCGGCAAGCACGAAACTGGCGTTGTCATCCGCGCGCTCCGCAGCCAGCACTTCGAGCAGTAGTGCGGCGTCAGAGAGGTTGGGGAGAGCGAGCGTGCGGCTTACCTCGCGGGCTGTGAGGATGTTGAGGAGGCCGTCGCTGCACACCAGCAAACGGTCGCCCGAGTCGAGGGGCACTTCACACGTGTCAACGCGGGTGGCGTGAACGGGATTCTTGGAAACGTAGCTCGTGAGCATTCCGCGGAACGGGTGAGTGGCAATGTCCGATGCTTCAATCTCTCCGCGGGCGTACAGGTCTTGAGCCGTGGAGTGTTCTTTGGTGGCGAGCCCGCAGCGTTTGAGCTTGCGGCTGTAGTAGACGCAGGGGCTGTCGCCTGAACTCGCGACAAACGCGGCGTGGGGCAGGATGAGTGCGGCGGTGGCCGTGGTCGACGCGGGACTTTGGAGCGCGTCGAGTGCTTGGCTGGTTTCATTGAGCGCATTGCGAAACGCGCGAGTGAAGTCGCCCAGCGTCGCTTCGAGAGTGAGAACGTTGAGGTGTGTCGCGAGCGCTTCGCAAACCAGGCGTGACGCTTCCTCACCGCGCGCCAAGCTGCCGACACCGTCGGCAACTCCCACGACGTGAACAGGGATGCCTTGCACGTGGCGCGACATTGCGAGGACACAATCCTGCTGCGTGTCCCGTTGTCCAAGTTCGGTGTGGCAGATCAGGTTCACAATTGCTCCAGACGTTCGGCCTGTTTGCGCGCGCACGAAGTCAACGGCGTGGCCATGCGGAGTTTTCTGAAATTTTGTGCCGCCTAACTGTTTCGCGCTTTGTTGGATGGCGCGCTCAAGGCTGTTAAGCGGGCGAGGCGGGCTTGTTTTTCAGGAAATTCAGGCGAGTAGTGAAGGCTGTTTGATGGCGTCGTAGAAGCTGATGACGCTGACGCGTGGGTTGGTGAATTGTTTGGCGAGCTTGTCCCTCAACCTGCCAGTCTCGGCGACGATGACGTACTTGGCGATCTGCTCGCTGGCCTCATCGAGCACGCGCACATTCTGTTGCTCGTGTTCAGCGTTTTCTGTCGAGGCAAACTCGATGCAGACGGCCTTGCCGTCGGCCAATCTGGTGAGGATGTCGACGCGCTTGAGGTTGGGGCCGAGCAGGCCTTCAAACTCGACGCTGACGATGCCGGGCGCGTTTTGCAAAAGCTCGCCGAGTGTGTGTTGGTAGTAGCGCGTGCTGTGCTTGCCGCACGTGCGCTTCAATGACTCCGGCGTTTCGAGGTTGAGTCGTTGTCTTGCAAGGTCGGTGACGATGGCAAGCTGGATGAGCTTGCCGTTCTTGCCGGTGACCTTGGCGTCCTGGGCGTGCAGCCAGCCCAAGGCTCGCGCGTGGCGGAGCAGGACTTCTTTTTCAGTTCCACCTTTGACTCCCGCCGCGGCGAAATGAGTCTCGTGGCCCTCAAACCACTTTTCATTGACGCTGGTGACAAACGCGCGCACTCGGCGATCCAGTTCTGCTTCCGGTGTTGCTTGAGCTGGCATCTCCTGTTTTGGCGGAGAGTTCTTTGCTGGATTGATAGCAGAGTTGGTGGCTTGTGACTGGGCTTGCGGAGACGGACGGGCTTGCCGCAGTTCGTCGGGAATATTCGCTTGCAGCCATTCTTTGACGCGTTGTTCGCGTTCTGGCTCGCCGTATTCCGTCTCGATAATGAGGGGTGTGTGGATGAGCGTGGGAAGTCGCCACGCCGCAAAGGGCTGTCGGACCAGGGCGCGGCCGAGTTCTCCTCGTTGGAGTTCGAGGGTCATGTCGTCTTTGAACGCGAGTCCCATGGCAGCCATGCTCATGGTGAGGTCTCGCTGATTCGTCTGTGGCCCGACGAGGACGAAGGTTTGCACATTGCCGAGCACGTCGTTAGAGAGCGCGCCGATGTTTTGTGGCGCCAATAAGAATGAAAAACCGGCGTGCCGGCTGACGCGAATCAATCGGTGCACTGCGCCATCGTTCACCATGGCGTCCTGGAGGTCGTCAAGCGCGATGAGGTACTTGAGTTCGGGCGTGCTGGTCTTGGTGTGTTGTTGGCGCAGCCAGAGCTGGCCGAGGAGGAGTTCGATGATGAAGCTGGCGTCCTCGGGTGAGTAGCTGCCGGTTTCTATGACGAGGTTGGTGCTGTTCAGGAGTTCGTGGACGTTGATTCCCTTGCGCGTGTCGAGCACGCCAAGCCCGTTCAAACCAAAATTCTTCAAGGTTAGCGTGAGTGATTCTTCGTGTTGGCTTCTGCCGCCCATGCGCGCGCGATAAGCCCTGCTATCGAAGAGTTTGAGGATGTCGTGGTAGCCAGGCCACACGCGCGACTCTGGTGCAGTCGCGGGGTCCAGCGTGCCAAGATCATCGAGCAGGAGTTCGATGCCGCGGTGCATGACCAGCAAGGCGTCGTGGCGTGAGAACCGGTTGCCGAAGGCCGTGCAGAACCAGTGCACCGTCTTGTGTGTCTCCTCCTCGATAGTCCGTAAGGACGCGTTCTTGTCGATGTAGGCAGGCCGTGTCGGGCAGAGCTTAAGCTCTTCCAATTGGACGACTTTGAACTGGTCTCGCAATTCGACTGGGATGCGTTTGCGGTAACTTGAGTTACGCGCGAACACGATAACGCGACAAAGAGCAAGAGCCTGCAGGGTGATGTAGGCGAGCAGGTTGGTCTTGCCCGAGCCTACGGGCCCGGCGACGATCATGTTGATGCTCGGCGTGTTCATCAGTTCGCCCGTGCGTTGCAATTCGACTCGATAGGGCACTCCCGTGCGCGCTTCCGCGCCGAGGGTGATGGTGCCGCGTTCGATTCCGTCGTGGGTGTTGGGGTGGTAGTGCGGGTCTCCGGCTCGCCTGCGTGCTTCGCATTCGCGGATGAGGTCCTGGTAGTAGAGGCGCAGGTCGTCGTCGTCCTTGGTGTGCCGCAAGTAGCCTTCAAAGAGTGACATGAGCTTGCGGTCTTTGCCGGCCGCGCAAGCGTAGAAGCGTTTTTCGAGTTCTTCCCACGACCAGACAGACATGGAGCTTTACCTGTACGCGTGGAACCACGTGCGCCAGACCGCGATGATGATCGCGGCGAAGAGCTTGAAGATGAGCCAGATGATGCCGAGCGTGGTTTCAACAAAGCGGACGAACAAGCACCACGCGCAATGCTTCTTGGTCGAGAACAGGAATTGCCAGGCGTGATGGGCGCAAAGGACGCGGTTGCACCTCGCGCAAAAGTTGGCGCGCTCTTTCGTCATCGGCCCGCAATACTTGAGCTGCTTCTTCTTGCGAAACTTGCAGCACCAGTACGCAACTTCTTCCGCCTTGTTGATGCGGCTGCCGTCCGGCAATGCCATGTGCGTCGAGTGCTCGATGGTCTCGAACTCGCCATTGTCATTGAACCGCGTGGTCTTCGAGCTCGGCAGCGCGATCTGAATGTCGTCAAACGCCAAATGCTTGAGGTGCTGATGCTCAGTGCGAGCGCGAACACCCAACCCATCGCTTTTGCTTTGCGATGCAAGCTGGTGAGTCAGCAATAACTGGCGGGCAACCTCGGGCAGAGATTGGCTAGGAGGCTCTGTCGCGGTCGTGGCCGGATCAGTTTTGGGCGTTTCCGGTTCTTGCGCGTGTTCGGGCGCGTTTTGGGTTGGCGGGAGGTCAGGCATCTTCCGCCTCAAACTCGATCACTCTCCGAGAGCCGAACTGCCAGGGCCACATGAGCTTGAACAACACGGCCACAATCAGCAGCGCGGTCGCCCAGGTCGCCAACTCCTTCAATTGCCTGTCGCGCGCGATCGGCTCGAAATGAACCTGCGTCCAAAGCCACGCCAAAAACACAGCGGCTACTGTCACCGCCGCGATGGCAAGGACGGCGCGTGAACGCATCTGCGCGTTCGACCGCCAGCGCAACGCCCACAACCACGACAAACCAATCAACGAAACAGCGATGATGCACAGGTCGCGATAGAACGTCGCGTACACCTCAAAACCCAACCGCAACTCGACGGGAAAAACGACTTCGTGGCGAAACCACAACCAAACCACCGTCCCCACAGTCAAGCCGAGCACGACCAACGCCAAACAACCCCTACCGTTAGTTGGTGGGCTTAACGGCACAACCCGCTCCGGCGCGACAACTTCTGCCGGCACCTCGCGTGCAGCCTCGATCTCACGCCCCTTACGTTCCCCTCGCGCGTCTCGCCCGACCACCTCACGACATTCACCCATGACAAGACCTCCACTGGACATGGAGGTCAACGAGACGGGAGGTTGTTCTTTTCGAAAAATGTTCTGGCGAATGGTTCGTCCTCTTTCATCTACCCCGACCCATTCGACTTTCTGATAAGAGTGGCTACAATCGTGGAGGAAAAGACACAGTTGGACAATCTCGAACTCCAAGGCAAGAGTTGGACGAGTGAGGGCCGCACATGCGGAACTGTGTAGAGGGTGGTGACGATGTTGCTTCGGTGCCACACTACAATTATGGAGGTACCACCTTATGGCGGACGATGCTGGACTTTTCTGATCCGAAGCTTTCTAGGATCATAATGTTGTCAGAGCCGTCAGTTCCAATTGGTCGCCTGATTTCATCATTGTCCAAGTCACGATCTTTACACATATAGATGAAATGCAACGAGTCAAGGCTCAGGGCTACAATTCCCTCCCCGTGAACATATACAACTAGTGTCCTCCCACCGTGCAGTAGGTGAACCATCTCAAGGTGAATCCTAGGATTTGAGGCACCGCGGCGAATGTCCCCAAACCCAAGTCTTTGGACGCTGAGTGTACCCGAATGGGGGTCCCGAGCAAATTCGATGACTTTCGGAACCATCCTCGGCATCCCAATCTCGTAGATACACCAGTTGCATGTAACATATAGCGTAGTTTGTTGTTCGTCCAAAGTCGCATAATACGGTGGACCGTCAGACGTCCTGACGTAACCGACGGGCTCGTATCGACCCTCGTTGAGTTGCCAATACCTGATCAATTCGTCTCCGGCCCCAGTAATTATCTCCTGCGGTGATTGCCCAGCGAATTTAACCCACGTCGAACCCCAGCGCCCGACCGGATCCTCGGAGTCAGGTCGCCCCCAAATGTCGGTGAGCACCTCATAGGACTTACCTGGGAGAGACCATAAGTAAACGTCACGAGAGCGATTGGCGACTGCGCAAAGCATTTTCGAATCGTTTGAAAAACAGATGTCTACGATTTCGCCAACGCGTTCCGAGGGCGGGGGGGCAAGCCTCACGCGAGACTCTCCTGTCGGCAGATCGCGCAATTCAATGACGTTAGAACGTCTCAGTGCAATTGCCATTTTTGACCGATCAGGCGACAACGACGCTGCACTTATGCTGTCGTCTACTACGCCAAGCGATTCATACCCAGCGCCTGCAATTCGGACGTACATTTCACAAGATGTGGTTGAATCGTCCGGTACACACACAATCAAGCTTCCATTACCAAGGACGCGCGACCTGCTCCAAGATCCCTTGCCTAACTCTAGGACTGATTGATCAGTATTGCGGAAGACCATCAGCGCAATTCCGACACATAGAACGCCTAGTCCAGCCAACAGTATGGACACTCGCACGAATCTTGTGCGACTAGCGCTAGAATACTTTGAGGTCATACTTTTCCGGTTGAGCCACAAAATCCGGTCGCGAAAAGAAGTTACCGGCGAGTGTTGGATAGCCACCCTGCGCGCCGGATAATCTAAGTCGGCGGTCAATCTCAGCCCGAATGTCGCCCCAGGTGATCGAAGAATTTCCTTCCACCCACTCCGTCATGTCTCTAAACAACGTCTCAATTGCCGCGACGTGTGTGACTTCGCGCAGCCCCCAGAATGATCGCGCGTGCTTGAACCTCTGCGAGTCTTCGATCGAGCGGCATGCCAACTCTAGTATCATTCCGGACGCTCTCTCGACGGCCTCACCCAACCCTTCAACGCCTATGATCCCAGCTCCGGCTGTAGCGCGGTGGCCGAACCAAATAAACACGTCATTTGTCCCGCAGTTCTTGATGCAATCCACAATTTCCTGGTCGGAGGCGTCCAGATTGAACACGTCGGCATTAACTGCAGTTGCGAACTGCTTGAACCGGAGTTTTTGGATGTCTTCCCAGACTGCGCCAGCGAATCGTTTCGAGACGCAGCAGATCTTTCCTCGTGGATCTTTCTGGGCTCGCATATAGCGTCCGGCAGTTTCACAGGTTTCTCGTGCAACGCAATTCGAATTCCTGTCGATGGAGCGTAGAAAGTCGACCCATGCCGGAAAATCTGGTTCAAGGCAAAGGCCGTGTAGTCGCTCCAACGCCTTGGAGATGGCGTCCGTCACATCTTTCACAGAGCTGGCCTGAAGAAAGAAGACTCGTTGGCTACATGATATGCGGTACTTGTCCTTTGCGAATAATATCTTAAGTGCTTGCGTTTCACCTTCATGAAGCCACACTTGTTCAACAAACTCTACTGCCCACCCGATTCTACACAGCTCTCGGAGTGCGTTTGCTTGGGCGGAAGGCAGGCTGTTAAAAATCTGTCGCTTGTATTGAGTGCTGGCCTCTGCGTCGGGGATCCAATCAGCGTACCACCACTGCGTCGGATAATCACGACCGCCGCTGACAAGCGCTGGATTGAGGTTGCCGCTGAGGATTCCTTCGCAACTGTCGCTCCATGGGGCCAGGCACTTCCGCGTCGTAAACTCGCTGGACTTGATCATGTAGACGGCCAGTTTGGCAACTTCCAATTCGAGGTAAGACCTCCACTCTTCGGCCGCCTTGTCGCAACCCGCTTTGTTTTGGCGCCCGCAACCTAATGCGCCCCATCGTAGACGGATGTTAAACTCTAAGTCCCCAGTAAACGGGGCGGATGTCAGGTAGCGGACTACCGGATCCGTGATCCAAAACCCCAGATCGTGTGATGCTCCTTTTGGCTGAACCCATCTAATAATGAAGTTGACGGAAATGGATTTTGCCCAGACGCAACAGCAGTTGGGTGCGCGCCAGAGAGAGGTTGTCGCAATCTTTACGACCGGCTTTATGATGACGGAACCCCATTCGGGGCGACCTTCGGATGGGAAGTGTGAATATCCTTGAGCTATGAAATTACCAAGATCGGTTGGCGATACGGGTTTCTCGAGTGACGCCTGAAATTCTACCGTGGGTTGGTTCCCTTTTTCCGTTCTTGCTTTGTCTTGCGCGACGTCACACTTCAAATAGATGTCAACCTTGAGTCTGGCACAACGTTGCCACGCGCCACCCATTCGGCGGTACTCAATGTGCACATACTCTGACACCATATCGGTCTTTGCGTGCGCCTCATTAGTCATGTAGTTCAGAAGAGTGGCGGAAGGAGCAGCGCAGAACCGCTGAGCCTCGTCACATTCGATAAAACCGCTAAGTTCGCTTTCGTATTGAGGTTCATCCTTTGCACATTCGAATGTTAGGTCCAAGAGTTGGTCTTCAGTGAACGCTCGAAATTGGTGAGGTCTGTTTGTTTCAGATGTTCCTAGGCTTACTTCAAATGGTAGCAGTCTGTCGAATATTATCACCGGTTCTGGCGGAACTTCGGTAGATTCATCGACGTCGATTACTGTTATTGCGCATTGGGGAGCATCAGTCGATGGTTTCCAGTCTGGATCGCAGATGGCGCTACATGGACAAAGATCTGCATCCAGAACGCGAATCTGCATGGGGCATGACAAGTTTCGCCAAGTCCCGGTTATTGTCACTCGTCCGGGCTTCCGCGGAATAATAGTAAAAGGAATATCGGATGGGCATATGGTGTCGTCAGGCCCGAGGTGAGAGTTGGGGATGAGGGGGTTGGAAGGGCGAGCGGCGATGTGACCAAGAACCAAATCCACAATCCCAGGGGGTGCAGCATATATCAGATACTTGTCCAGCGGGTTTAAGTCAGATTGCGTCAAGCTGAATGTACCATGAAGAAAGCTGTCCTGGGGGACCGTGCAATGCAGGGCTGGTTCGTTAGGGGCGCCCTTCCAGAATGGTTCGCCTTCTGGCTTCTGACAACTTATGTTGCACAGACACACCGGCGCCGCAAACCCGGGGGCCTCCGCAGGTGGTACGTTATCACCGTCCTCCATGCCCGCCGGAGGCGGGAAGGGCTGCCCATAACCTGGATCAGGCATGATGCCCTTACATCGCTGAGCGTAGTGCCACTTGTCGGCGACTGTGGCCTTGCCGCTTTCAATGAGTTTGCGGAGCCGTTCGCACTCGTCGTCCTCACTCGCGCCACCAGGTGTTGGTTCTCCGGTTATTGGCCTTTTCCCGGCTTTGTCGAAAGATGGTGCCTTACCAAATGACTGAAAATCCTGGGGATCGACCCGTGGAGTACTTCCTCGAGAGGACGCCACAATCTGGCGTTGGTCGAGTGAGGGATCAAGAAGGTCGCTGATGCTCGAGGGTTTGAGCTTGATCGCTCGTGCGACATTGACCTCTTCCAAGGGACTTGCGTGAACCGGACGAACACCGCTATCGGGGGTGTGCGCCAATCCCCGAATCATAGTTGTTCCCTCTGCTTCCAGGACAGAGGCAGAACCACCGTGAAGACTATTTGCCCCTGCAATTTCCACCCGCGCCTGCCTGAACACGGCGTCCATGGCGCTTTCGCCGGGAAATGCGCCGATTACGGGTCCGCCGAATGTGGTGTCGAGCGTCACCGCGTTCTCCGGCATGGCATTGTAGTCCGCTTCCACGCCGGCGTAACCATTGGAGCCATCTGCAGCTCGCCTCGCGGCGAGTTGGGCTTCAAACTGGCTTGGGACATCCCCGCCTATCGCCCCGAGGAATTCCCTACTTGCAGAACTGAACGTTGGACGCAGTTCATGACTGCTGCCCTCGGCGGGCGGGGCTTCCGGCAGCCATGTCGCGCCCGCGAAGGGTGTGTTGGCGCAGCGCATGTAGCCGTTGCCGAGGTCTTGACAATATGCGCCCATGGGTGCTCCTCGCTATTGGTCTTTTGCTTCGCGTTCGAGTTGCAGGCAGTACTGGTAGAATCTTGTTCGCTCGATTTGGTGCAGTTCGACGAGTTCGACGCCAGAGATTCCCTCGCTTGGTGCGGGAATGAAGGGCTTTGCCGCAAGCTGCTTCATGGCCTCTTCGGTGATCTTGAAAGGTCCATCTTCGAGCCATGGTTTGCAGGGCTTTAGCTTCCAGACTGGCTTGCCTGGCAGGCGTTTCGATTCTTCGGTCATGGTCGCGCCTAGAAGATTGGTGGAAGCGGGGTGCCGTCCGGGCCTTCGGCACGAACTTGTCCCATGCGCGTCACGGGTCGGTCGCGTTCCGCGGGCGCGGCTTCGTTAACCAGTTCGTCGATCGCCCGCGTGGATTTTCTGGGTGAAGCGGCAACACGGCGACGCACTTGGCTGTCAAGGAACTGTCGCACGTCATCGGGCGTCGACTGCACTGACGAGCTGGCCGATCCGCCGCATCCGCATCCTGGTTTCTTATTCATGGTTTTTGCTCCGTGTCTTTTTGGTCTGGGTTTTTGGCGCACGTTTGGTTGTGCGCGAAGTTTGATTTGCCGTTGGCCTTGCCGTCGTAGGCATTCGGTTTGCCTTTGGCTCGGTCTCCCAGTCGAATGCCTCAAGAATCGCCTCGCCTCTTTTCTTCTGGGCTGCGGTGGCTTCCGGGGCGTACTGGACGTAGGCCTCGACGGGCGGTCCGCGACGGCGCAACACGACGCCGACGATAGGAATGGCCCCATTTCTGAGCGCTTTGTCAAGTTCTTCAACTTCAGCCATCCGCCACCTCTTGCTACATCAGGAAGAACGCGAGCATGCCCGACTGATACCTTCCGTCCGTCAGGTTGTTGTCGCCCTTCCAGGTTGTGGTTCCAGACGCTACTGAATATTCGCTCCAGTAATAGCAATTGAGTCCAACGGCCGGCTGGTGCGCGAGCATGGCGATCATGCTCGAGTCAATGCCGGCGGCAGCCGTGTTCACTGTTCCAAAAGAAGAGTTGTCAGGGGCCACGGCAGCAGTGGCAGCCGAAGCAACAGCTTTCCCGATGCCTGCCCAACGCCCGATATTCGCACTGCTGTTGGACGCCACGGCATTCACTCTGCAATCAAGACTGGCCTCCTGAACGCCGACCATGACGTTGATTTGGTTATTCGTGCTGGCCCTTGCCTGGCGCCAAGTTGCGGTTGTATATGTCCACGAGTTTGTGGTGTCTCGAACACGAACTACCACCGGGACGCGGTTGTCGACGTTGAAGATGTACGCCTTGCCCTGCGTGTCGTCGGTCGCGACAACCCAAGCTGTCGTCGTTGCGCTGGTGGCGTATACTGTGCCGACATACCGCCTCGAGGCGTCGCCACTCTTGACCCAAGCGCCGTTCTGTCGGGCAATTGCCGTTGCCCGTGCCGAGACGCTGGTCCAATTCACGAACTCGAGGTCGACTGCACTGCCGGTCCAATAAGCGAACACATCGAACGGCAGGTTGGCGGTGCGGCCCGTGATTGCTTTCGAGATTTCGGATGTGCTGCGCACCACCCATTTGGAATTCGTCGTATCGTAAAGCGAAATACGGTCGCCGGTGTAAGGCGTGAGGTAGAGGGTGCTTATTGAAGAGTTGTCGCTGGTCATGACCGGCGCGCCGCTCGCGCCGCTCAGGCGAAAGCAGTTGACTTGCGCGCCATATCCGATGAGCGAGCCGACATCGGTCTTGTCGGCGGTCGCGGCGCTAGTGTCGTAAACCAAGAGCACATCGTCGACGGCGAGGGCATGTTCCGCCGCCAGGGCATTGATCACCTTGAGCAGTTCATCCAAGCGCATCTTGCGCCCGACCGCGCCGCTTGTGTCGCGGATTGGGACGTTGTCATCGACGGCGGGCCCTGTTAACGCAGTGGCCCCGTTGACAATGTTGTTGATGGCACCGTCTTCGGTACTCGCGCTTGTGCCGCCCTCACTGATTTGGACGTCATCATTAGGCAAGGCAAATAGACCGTTGATTGTGGTCGTTTTGCCACTGCGTCCAATGCCGACAGACTCGGCATTGGCAGTCCCCAGGCTGAGCGCACCACCTGTTCCCGTGCCAGAAGTGTCGGCTCCGGCATCGAAGCTGGCGTTGCCACCCGTTCCCCCTGGCGCTTGGTTGCGGCCGCCTGTCAAGTTTAAGGAACCTGGAGTTCCACCCGGACCTACATTTGCGCCGGCCCGCATTGTAACTGTCCCGCCATTGGCGGCGGCTAAACTCGACGCATCTCCTGCGCGCACAACAAGTGAACGACCTGCGCCGCCGCTTCCGTCGGCGGCATTGATTGCTAGATCGTTTCCCGTCGTGGAAGCGAACTTGACAGACCCCCCAGAAGCATCATCGATGGTGATGTCACTGTTTTGAATCAGCTTGCCCGTAGTGCTGTCGAAGCGCGCGACAGCGTTGTCGGTTGAACTTCCCGGCCCTGTGACGTCGCCAGTCGTCCCGGTCGTCAGTCCGTTGTAACTGGCGATGGTCCACCAGCTGTTGCCTGAAGAATCCCACTTGAGTAGCGCGCCCTTGCCTGCGGGCACGCTCAAATCCGCGGCGGCGCCATTGATGTTCTTGCCATTGCGGCCGACGGTGATTGCCGCGCTGTGCGCGTTGAAGACAAAGACCTCGAAGCCGCCAAGTGGCGCTGCCTGCAAGGTGACCGCGTGCGCGCCGGTAACGATCACCGTGTTAACCGTATTGTTCAGCGTTACGTCGGCGCTCGTGCGAAATACTGGACCGCGCCAGCCACTGGTGTGTTCCGCGACCCCGACGTCGTCGATGGCCAAGCGATATGCGCCGTTTGTGACCAGCGCGAGAACGTCTGTGCCCAGAAGGGCCAGGCCGGTATCCGTGTCGCCCTGCGCCGCGAGCTTTGGCGTGTTGAGGTCAGCGCTGGCGTCAATGAGGTTGAGGCCGTCGAGCGTGTTTGTCTTGCTGGCCGCGCCGATGGTGACGCCGTCTGTTTGTGTGGTGCCGATCTTGACTTGGCCGTTGGGCCCGCCTGCGAGGTTCGAGCCCCCGAACACTTCTACGTCGCCTGCCGCCGCTCCTGGGTCATTGTTTGAGCCGCCCTTCAGTGTGAGAGTCTTACCGGACTCACCGGGCAGGGTGGTGTTGCCGGAACGAACGACCAACGGGTTGGGTGCGTCTGGCCCGCCTTCGTTGGTGTGAACAGTCGTTCCCGTAGGATCAGTGTCGTCAATGATGACGTCGCTGTTTTGGATGCGTTTGCCCGTTGTTCCGTCGTAGCGGGCAATGGCGTTGTCGGTGCTGGTATTTGGGCCCAACACGTCGCCGGTTCCGGAAACTCCGCCACCGTAGCCTGTAAAGTCCATCTGTTGCGGCTGTGGACGAGCCAAAGTGCGGCTAACGATCCGGTTGAAGTCGCGCAGCGACGAAAAGTCCGAGGGCAGCGAGAAGCAGCGGTCCATAGCCGCGCTGGCTTCGGTATTGCATGCAGACGCGCGCGGCATTATCGCGGAAACTGACCGTGTGGGCACTACCGGAGCCTGCACATTTGGCGGAGCCACCAACGCGCGGGGCGTCACTCGACGCATAACCTCCGCAGGCACTGAGTTCTGGGTTACCGGCGGCAAGACACCCGCGGACTCGCCTGGAGCAAGAGAACTGGAGTGGGCCGCAACTTTTTCGAAACGCCTGCCAGGAACAACGCTAGCTTGGCTAGGCTTATAGACTTCAAGCACCGAAGCTTCCCTGGCTGCTTTGAGAGGACCGAGTACCCCGTCTGCCAATGCAAAGGGACTGCCCATAGAGTTGCTCCGCAAAACGCTCCAATGCTTTCCGCACTCAATCTCGCGCCCCACTAGGGCCTTATCCATCCAAGGATTCGGTCGGTTTCGTCCACTACGAACGCCCATGACAGATCGCGAGGCGCAGAGAACGTCTGGACGTCCGGAACGATCCCCTCGACTTGACGAATTGCGTAGGCCATTTCCAACGAGCTACCCGGGATTTTCCAGATGATTTGCTTTTCAAACTTGCGCTCGGTGCGGGCCAACCATTCCTTGATTTCCCGTGGGTTCTTCGCCACGAAGGTATGGCTGGCACCGCTGAGATCCTTGGTCGTGCACTCTCGCAAGATTCTGAGCAGGTCGTCGAAAGTTGCCGGCTCCTTCGCTACGGCATTTTCGAGGTCTGAAGTAGTTAATGCTTCACGTGACGTGACGACACAACCGGCGCAGAGCAGGATGAGGAAGAGAGAGGTCGAAGTCAGCATTCCCCGAAGAATCATGTTTCTTGTCCATTGACTTGCAAAAGCCATTTACGGGCGCAACCATCCGAGAATCGTTTCGTTCTCGTCTAGGAAAAATAGCCAATCTGTTTCCTGTGGGCTGAAAGTCTGGATGTCCGGCGTCGTTTCTATCACTCTGACTGCGCTTACATTGCTGATACTCGCCCCTTTTGAGACCCAGTGTATTTGCTCTATGAACTTCCCCTGCGTTTCACGCACCCACTGTTCCACTTCTCCCCGATTTCGGGCGACGTAATTCCGTGAACGAAATTCCAGGTTTTCATCGGTATAGCCCCTCAAGAGTTTCAGTAGCTGAGGAAACGTTTGCGGCCGTTCCTCCAAAGCACCTTTTATATCCGATGGGGTCAATGCGCTGCTTGAGGTCATGGCGCAGCCCGCGCTGATGAGGCACACTTGGGCAATCAGCAGAATTGTGATGCAGCGGGAAACGATGTAGGTCATTTTAGTCTTCCAGTTACGGTACAGCATGCCGCATGGCCCGGTGATAATGAGGTGTATTGAAGAAAGAATGGGGACGCCGAACCCTTTGCGCCCGAGACTGCCTGATAATACACAGCGTGATGATCTCGTCCCCAAAGCCTAGTGTAGTCTATCGCACTGACATTGGCGGGAAGTTGTTTGGGGTCTTTGGGTCCTTCCAAGCCGAGCGCCGTATATCCATAAATCGGATAGATGTCGGCAAGGACGCTATCCTGCGTGCTATGAAAAATGAAGATGTTCTTGGCCCCTTGGGCTGATTCGTGGAATTCTCCGCGGTTGCCGTATTTGTTGGGGTCTTTGTAGTCGTCGCTGTTTTCGAATACGTCCCAGTCCACTGCCGCATTCAACAGGTATGCGTTGTCCACGATGCCTGGTTTGACTTTTTTGAGTGCCCATAGCACGACGCGCACGCCGAGGCTGTGGCCGGCTATGTCGATTCTCATGCTAGGGCATTCTGCGTGGGCGCGCTCGATTTCCTTTGCGAGTATCCGCCCCGCGGTTCCGGCTGCGTCTGCGGCAAGCCAGGGACTGCCCTCCGCGTCCCACGCAACTCCGGTTAGGTCGCAGCAACCGCCTACAGCGCGGAGGCCAATATTGGCCAGTTCGAAGAAGTTGCCTGGAACCTCCCCTGTCGGCCTCCACCCGTGGACCCAGAACAGTGCGCAGCACGGGCACTTGTCGGTGTTGTATCTCCGCTTGGGTTCGTCGCCCAGCAGGTTGATCTCATTGTAAGGGATTGTTGGGTCGATCTCGCCGGACCGTTTCCCGACCACTCCCATGACAAGAGGCGTGACTCGGTTCAGCCCGAGCAAGCGAAACAAAACAGTTCGGTCGATAGGCGATCCGGTCACCCCAGATCTGGCCGCGCTCAAAATGGAATGATAAACGTTTGGAACACTGACAGTCTGACTTCCTGAATGAGTGCCACGAAACACCGGTAGACCTATCCCAGCTTGAATTCGAGCTTGTCTAAAAATGGCGTCTGCGGCCGATTCGCCTGAAAGCGCGCCGACCACCGGGCTAGATATGCCTGTATCCGCTGAACCAGGCAAGCGAGGCGGGCGATAGTGGCCGCCGATGATGGGTACTTGCGGCTGATCGACGCCTGGCGCTTGCTCCTCGGGAATCTCCCCCGGCGGAACATCAACCGGTGGTGGAGGAATCTCGACGGGCGGGCCGAACGGACTCGGGGGCAGAGGCGGAGGAGCCGGTGGAGGTGGAGGCGGTGGAGCAATTGGCGCGTAGCCTGACCCGCCTCCAGAACCGGACTGTCCGCCCTGCTGTCCACCTTGCTGATAGGCTCCGCTGGTTGGCGGGTAGTTGTACAGGAGCCACTCCCCCTGGTGGTTGAGCCACATGGAGCGGACGAACACCCAGTACCCGCCGCCTTGGTTGACAAAATACTGCACTGCCCCTTGCGGGTTGTGGGTGAAGTAGGCGTCTCCCATCGCCAGCGCAGCGTCGCGGCTGGCAACAAGTGGAGCACCCGAACGATAGCCGGAATACCAAGGCACGGCTGTTCCTATAAAATGACGGACTTGCTCACCGAGCACTCCTCTTGAAACATGCACCCTCTGCAACAGTAACCAACAAAAAAGCGCCGAATACAAGGCAACCTCAATTGACCAATTCACGCGGATGCATATTTGCTGGTCAAACCAATCACCAACGCGGCACCCTCAACTCCCGACTTACCGTCGGTGTGCCAACCATGGCCAAGTTAGCTTTTGTAACTCAGGCATTTTCTGCAAGGAGCCAATTTGCTTCAGGTATGGCTCAGTCTCAATATGCGTCGCAATCGACTTTTCTTCTCCTCGCCCCCGATCCGTGTCGACAAGATCACCATTTGCGTCATATTGAATTCCTTCAGGCATACGCGCCTCAATGCGCCCCCCAAGTTTTCCTTCCGTGGGTGCTGCGGCGGATGTATCCCCGTAAACCACGTAGGCTTTTACGGACCCATCCGGTTTGAAGGAACACTCCCATAGCTTCGTGCTTTTGTCCCAAGCCATAGTGCCCTCGTCGTTAATGGCGCCCGCCCAGCAAGCAATCGAATCGCTCGCCAAATCATAAACTATGTCGTTTTTGGCGATCAGGGCTGTAGACAACGCCACGCTTGTCTCCCTTTGAAATATGAATGACGCCGCACGCTTTCCCGATGCATCGAACGCTATGACTTTGTGCACAAATACATCCTTGGGTCCCATAATCAGGAGTGCTTGGCGTTTACCAGATAAGTGAGCAACAACATAGTGGCGCCCTTCTGGCGCGCCATCAAGTGGACCCACTAGTTCGACGTCACCCTTGCCTTTCAAAAACACTGAGGCGTAGTATCGTTGTGGAATCCATGGCCAACTCTGTCCACCGAACGGGCTCAGCCACCCCCACACCTCAAACAACATCACCGCAGCAACGGTCAGGACGAGAATCAGCCCAACGCCTGCAACGGCATATCTTGTCAAGCTGCGACGTTTACTTAGAACCACATGTCTTTGTCCCATGGGTTGCCTTTGAGCGAAGAGCGAACTCGCGTTGTCCAAATATTAGAGTCCCATTTGCCCCATCCCGTATCCTTCCACTTGTCCAGTTTCTCGCTCGATTCAGCTTGCGCACGTTTGTCAAATCCTGTATCGCTTGCTGAACCATCAACTGGCGCATATTTTCGGTGGCGTGGGAAGAAACTATGATCTATCACTGATGTTTCCAGGTCACCGTTTGAATACAACCGAATCTCAAGTACCGTCCAGATTGGGGGGAATTGGAATATGTATCGGGCAGCCACATCAGCCACGACTGCGGCCGCCGTCGAAACCCACAATCCGAACAAAAGAGCAAATGGGGCTGAGGCCAGCAGGGCGCCAATTATCGCCGTCAGTTCGGGGCGGCTGGTCCGACCTCCAACAATCTGGCGAAACGCAACGCAATCAGGTTTGTCTTTAGTTGCGGCAAAATATTTTTTGTCTCGAATCGTGTCGTATGCAACACTGCCGGCGCCCAACCACTCCTCATTATTCTCACCATCGCTGTCTTCATAGAAATCATACTTCACTATCTTACCGCTCTGTTCAACTTCGATCCAGGCGTGCAAATAGTTATAGAAGCGAATTTCCCGATACTCGTTGGCCTTTTTCTTTGCCCATTCGAGAGAAACAGTGGAGTCGGTATCGCGGGGCGTTACAGTGTCTTCGCCAATGCCATAGGTCGGCCAGCCACTCAATGAGCCGCTAGGAATCCAGCTCACTGAAAGGACGTGACCAGAGTACTTCTTCAGAGAAACCGTGAGCGCAAACGGTCGCGGACGGATGCCGTCCACATCTACAGCCGCAACTTGAAGCACCTCCGGGGTTCTCGTGCTCTCGGATGTTGCCGATGCATTGCTAATCAAAGCACCGTAACTGGGTTTGCGCGATGCCGATGCAGGCACGCGTCCGATTTGCCAAAGCATGGCGGCATCTGCAGTTTGAGGCGGCTTGATTTGTCCTGTGGCAACCTGAACGAGAGTTTGAAACCAATTCGCCCCATTTTGGGGAGATGTAGCTTCGTCTGACAAATCTGCGTCCAGCCTGTATTTTGCCTGAATCGGGGGCAGTGCGGCCTGAATTCTTGCTTGCCGGAAAATGGCGTCCATGGCGGATTCGCCCAAGTGTGCCCCGGCCACAGGTTCGATTGTGCCTGTATCCGCAGAGTCGGGCAAGCGCGGCGCTCGATAGTGGCCGCCGATGATGGGTACTTGCGGTTGATTGACGCCAGGCGCCTGCTCCTCGGGTATCTCCCCCGGCGGAACATCAACCGGTGGTGGAGGAATCTCGATGTGCGGGCTGAACGGACTCGGGGGCGGAGGCGGAGGAGCCGGTGGAGGTGGAGGCGGTGGAACAATCGGCGCGTAACCTGACCCGCCTCCTGAACCGGACTGCCCGCCTTGTGTGCCGCCTTGCTGGTACGCTCCACTGGTTGGCGGGTAGTTGTACAGCAGCCATTCGCCCTGGTGGTTGAGCCACATGGAGCGGACGAACACCCAGTACCCGCCGCCTTGGTTGACGAAATACTGCACCGCCCCCTGCGGGTTGTAGGTGAAGTAGGCGTCTCCCATCGCCAGCGCGGCGTCGCGACTGGCAACCATGGGAAAGCCCGAACGATAGCCGGAATACCAAGGCACGGCTGTTCCCCTCGATCTAAACCAGCACGTTTTCGAGAATGGCAAGCGCACCCTGAGTTCCCATGGCCGTCGCCACGGGGAACGTGTAGGTGACGTTGATGCGCGATGTAGTGGCGGCGCTGGGTTCCGCGGCTTCGCGGCGAACGAAGAGTTTGTCCTTGAGGTCCAGCGGCACAATGCCGGTGACGCCGTGGATGCCGCGGTCGCAGTTCTCGCCCACAACCATGAAGTAGATTCTGGTCAGGTTGGAGCCGTCCGTCGCCACCATGTCGTTGATCAGGATAGGCGCACCGTTGATCGACGGGACCAGGCGCTTGACCGTCCTGCCCTGGGCTGGGTCGAACCAGTCCATTTCGGTGTACAGCGGATGCATACCGACGTCGTTGTAGGCTTTGATGATGGCGCGGCTACCGCGGGTATTACACATAATGCAATTGGCCATGCCTGCGTTTGCCGCGACGAGGTGGTACGTCTCTTGCAGTTTGGCCAAGGTCGGAGCCGCACTGCCACCCGCGACCTTCTGACCGGCAGCGCACATGTCGTAAAGAGAGTCAAAGTCGCCTGAGCCGCCGCCATTGTTCAGGTCAAGTTTGCGCGCGTACATGTACATGAGGCGTTTGCACGCGAGTACGGCTTCGACGGCGTCGATGCTTTGGAAGCGGTAACGGTCTTGGGCGTTGTAGTCGACCTTGTAACGCGTGGCGAGTTCGCCGACGGTGAACGTCTTGCTCGTGTCGGCGTTGGCGGTCTTGTCCGTGATGTCCGTGCCGTCGCCGAGAATCGTCGCCATGTTGTTGATGTCGGCGATTGCCTCGAGCTGGTTGGTGCGCTCGTAACGCAGCTTGCCGCCGAGCACGCCCATAAAGGGCCAGATCTGCATGATTTGCAGCTTGTACTCGATTACTTCGAGCAGGAACTTGGAAAGCTGTTCCTGGGTCAGGTTGACGGCATTGGCCGGAGTTGAAGGCATTGACTGCTCCCGCGAAAAGTGGACACGAAGGCGCGCTTCGCCCATTGCGTAACGCGCGACTGAAAGTTCAGGGGAAAATCAAGGACTGCACGGTGCTGCCCGACTTACAGTATTGGTGAGACACAACTTACCCTGTGGAAGCTGGATCGTCCAGAAAGTCATCGGTTTTTTTCGCAAGCGATTCTCATCAACCGCTGGTGAAGAAAGAATTGACATTTACACATTTTTCTGACACACTAAAAACGCGTCCACCGTCCGATGGGCCTGGCAAGATTCGTCCGACTCTTGGGCAAGAGGCGCCATTTCAGCTCAAGTAGATGTCGCGAACATCAAGGATGGGTGCAGGAATTCCTGAATTTCTGACGAGGCGTTGATGTCTGAGCAAGTTCTCCTCGGTACGGGAGGCTTTTTCGAGGCTCGCTAAACTTGGCGTTGCCAAGAAGAATTACGAGTTAGAGGTCGAGCGCGCGGAAGAGTCCCAGGCATGACGGAGCATTGAGCAGCGCGCGTTGAGCATTCCAGTAGGTTGCGTTTCGGACGGTGGCGTTGCGTCTTTCACTGAGAATGGGTTGGCAAGGGTGGCAGGGGTGATCCAAGCCCGACAACCTCTTGGCCAGAGGCACCTCCGATTTACGGATGTGCCGTCGTCAACGGAGTGTTGTTGGTGAAATGGCCGCAAGGAAAGCACATTATGCAGCCGATGACGCCATATTTTTCTTTCAATTGGGAAAAGTCGGAGGCAAGTTCTCCCATCGCCGCGAATGGCGCACCGGGTTTCTCGAATCCTCGGCTTGGTTTTGCTTTCGGCCTAGAAGCACGTCCAACAGGAGTCGTTGATGGAGAGAATAGCCCATAGATTGCCCGTCTTCATGCTGATCGCCCTGTGTCTTGTGGTTTGTGGGTGTCAGAGCATTCCTACCGAGCAGCTGCGCGCGTTTTCAGCTCAGTTCGCAGCAGCCAAGGACGAGAGCGCGGCTCTGCAAACGAAGTTCAAGGCGCAGTACGGCGAGTACTACAACGCGATTCCCGGATCCACGAACAAAGGGCTGGATAGGGCGGGGTTTCCTGTGCTCCGCCTGAGGGTGCGTCTCTCCGAACCTCGACCCGACGGTAGCGCGGAATTGAGGTTGGATGATGCGGCGGCAGCTCCTGACCCATTAGAAGTTGAGGCTGACTTGGCTGTACGCGAGGAAACTTGGAAACTTCTTCAAGCCTATCACGACGCCTTGTTGGTAATTGCAGGAAAGGAAGGTAGCCCCGAAGCTGCCGCGATGCAGCTAGCGGAATCGATCGGCTCGTGGGCGATAAAGGCCGCCGGCAATTCCGTGCCATGGATAGGTCCGGCAGTGGAACTTGGCGGCACTATCGTAAGGCTAATACTCGACGAAGTGCGCGCGCAAAGGTTTCGCAAGGCTGTAGTAGCGGCCGACCCGCTCATTGCGGAGATCATGGAAGTCCTGCGCCAAGACATCGCGATGCAATGGGACATGTATCGCGCTTGGTTGCGGGAGCGTGAAGTCGATCCGCGCTATCTCGGAGTTCATAGGTTGGTTGGTTCGATTGCGGAACACAAGGCTGACGCAGCAGTCGCTGAGAAGCAAGGCATTGAGAAACTCATCGAGGATCTGGAGCCCCGGCTCAAGAGCCTGCCCCTTGTTGGCGCTGGGTCCCACCAGCAACTTGTTGACACGCTTCGCCGTGGCGGTCCAGTTGGCTCTGGAGGCGGTGGAACCCGCAATCAGGTTTGGTTTGAGCTGCAAGCGGGTGAAATCAACCGGCTGGCAAGAGAAATGGCGGCGCAATTCGAGTTAGCCGAAAAGTACCGCAATCGCCTCGAACTCCATGAAGCGCAGCTGGCGTTGTTGCGAGCAAGTCACTCTGCGCTCGTGCAGGCGATGCGCACGGACGGAGACATCAACATGGATGAGGTTCGGCTTGTCCTAGATCAGGCCACAACTGTCTGGAGGTCGCTTAAGCGACAGGAGGAAAAGTAGCGATGTCTGCAAAGCTCTCGATAGAGGATCTTCTAGAATACGTAACGATGGCCAAAGGTTCCTTAGCTCTACTGGAAATGAGCGGCAAGGCAACCCACGAAGAACGTGAGAAAGCACGTGAAGTTCTCGCCGATTTACAAATGCAAGTACTACAGGCCGTGACAAACACGCTCCAAGCTCGAACTGCACTTCTCCAGAAGCTGAACAAGAAACTTGCGAATCTCGTGAACGACGTCAGTGACTCGAAAGCTACGGTTGCCCTTAACTCGATTACCTTGGTAGTCGAAGTCGGCCGCAAGCTGCTCGGCCAATAACCGGAGCCGGTCATGCCGAAGTATTGGATGATCTCGAATCGTGATGTTCAGAAAGGTGGCGGGCTTGGGTCGGAAGTTTCCGACCTGACGTTCTGGGTGGCGGACAGCGAAGAACTTACAAGGTTCAACTCTTGGACTCGGGTTGAGAAGGAGCCGTTCTGTAAAATGCTCGCCAAGGAGGCTGGTAGATTTCCGGAATTGCCGCTTGAAGAGCATGAAGAGCAGAAGCACGTCGCGCTTTTCATCCACGGGTATAACACATCCTGGGACGCAGCGGCCAGGCGCTATCGTGGCTTGTGCCAGTCGTTGTTCGCAGGAAAAAACGGGCTCGGCAGTTGCGTGCTTTTCTCTTGGCCTTCAAACGGAAAAACGCTTGGTTACTTACCCGACCGCGAGGACGCACGCCAGAGCGCGGCGGCACTGGCGGAGATGCTTAGTGATCTTTACCGCTGGCTGGCGGCCGCTCAGCACGTTGCCATTTCGAATCCGAAGAAAGCCTGTCGGGCCAAGACATCCGTGATCGCGCACAGCATGGGGAACTACGTGCTGCAGTGCGCCATGCAGGCCGCGTGGACGAGAAACAACCAGCCGCTGCGGGCAAGCTTGATCAACCAACTGTTGATGGTCGCGGCCGACGTTGACAATGACCTGTTCAAAAGCGGCGAAGAAATCGACAAAGGCGACGGCGACGCCATCGCAAACTTGACTTATCGCGTTACAGCGCTGTTTTCCGCCCGCGATCCGGTCCTCGGGCTTAGTGCAGGGCTGAAGCACTTCGGAAAGCGACGGTTAGGTCGCAGCGGCTTGGATCGAAACTACCCCGTGCCTGACAACGTGTGGGAAGTCGATTGCTCGAAGTTGTTCGACGAACACACCAAAGACCGGGAGGTTCACAGCGCGTACTTTGACAGCAAGAAGACGCTGGAGCTAATGCGAACCACTTTGCGTGGCTTGGACCGGAAGTGTGTCGAAAAAACTTGAAGCGCGCGACGATCGAGGGCGAGCATGCACGCCGCATCCGCTGAACACCACCAGGCGACATAGGCAATGCCAAACAGTGCATCTTTACCGCGGACCTCTCTCTACACTACCGTAGCGCTGGGAACACTCACCCATGTTCTGGCTTTTATTGGCGGCATGTATAACGACCAAACGATCACCTGTAACGGAAAGTCGTTTACTTGGTTTGGCTACCTTTCCACGATTCACTTCTCTGTGGTGCCACTTACCGTATTTCCGATTCTGTTTGCAGTGGGAATTCCAGCAACGATCGCCGCGGCACGAAGGACCTTGCGAGTGCTTAAGGAAGAGAAGCAGCTAGGCCCGTTGTTCTGGGCGATGGTTGGCGTCATATACGTGGCTCTAAATGTTGCATGGGACGTGAGCAGGTCGCTGACTGAGTATCCTGAAGCATACGCGCAGTGGAATTATTTCAGGCATACTCTTGTGGATGTGACGGGCACCGCGTCATGGTATTGTTTGTACATCCTAAGCATGTTACTTTATCTAGCTGCATTCACTCTTACAGTTGGATATAGCCTAGGCGCAACCAGCCTTGTTCATAGTATTTGGGAGCGACACAATCCTGGTGAAGCCGACTCTCACCTGATCCACAATCTCTGCTACGCGCAGCGAATAATCGTGACATGCGCGATCGCATACGTAGTGATATTACGCTGCACAAAGGTAGACGAACATTTACGGGCCGTAGGAGTACAGATCCAGATCGAATCAGTCTTCGACTACGCAGGGCTAGAAGCAGTCTCAAAAACCTTGAAGTAGCACCTTCCAGGCTGCCGATGTATCCGGCATGGAACTTACAGATGAGCAGTGGACTCGGCTTGAGCCTTTGATTCCTGTTGTGGCTCGACGCGCCGACGGCAAGGGCCGCCCGTCGCTCAGCCCGAGACCCGTCCTCAACGGCATTCTCTGGGTACTGCAAACCGGCGCTCGCTGGAAGGACCTGCCCTTGCGCTTTCCGCCGTACCAGTCCTGCCACCGCTGGTTCCAGGCATGGTGTAAGCAAGGCGTCTTCAAGAAGATCCTCGAAACGCTCGCTGAAGACCTGCTCGACCGCGGCGGCATCGACGTCACCGAGTGCTTCATCGACGGCACGTTCGCCAGCGCAAAAAAAGGGGCCTCGGCGTCGGGAAAACCAAGCGCGGCAAGGGGTCGAAGATCATGGCAGTTGCAGACCGCCACGGTCTTCCTGTCGCCGTTTGCACAGCAAGCGCTTCGCCCCACGAAGTGAGATTGGTCGAGAAAACGCTTGATGCCTCCCATGTGCCCTTTGCGCCCGGAGTGCTGATCGGAGACAAAGCCTATGACAGCGACGGACTCGACGCGCGGCTTGCCGCTGAATACGGCACCGAGATGGTCGCACCCAACAGAGCGAAGCGGAAAAAAACACAGGATGGCCGAAAGCTCAGGCGCTACCGCAAGCGATGGAGAGTCGAGCGCCTGTTTGCCTGGCTCCAGAACTTCCGCCGACTGGTCACCCGCTATGAATATCATGCCGCCAACTTCCTCGCCTTCGTCCAACTCGGCTGCATCGCTATACTGCTTCGCAGTTTTTGAGACCGCTTCTAGTTTGCCTTCTATATAGAAAAAATTGTCGCAAAGAGAGGTGCCTGTTGGCTCCTCCCTCTGATTTCTCCTTTCACTCTCCTGTTCTGCCCAAACGGCCTGGGGCGTGCTCGCCTGGCCGCGCGGCTGGTTTCAACATTGACCGACTACCGGTTGGCGATCTGAACAACACGTTTTTGGGTCGCCACGTTCTCGTACACCTTGCCCACGACCTTCAGAGCCGCGTAGAGCTGCTCGTCCACCTTCAGGTCGCACAGCACCAACACCTGGGCAAAGCGCGCGAGCTTGCTCTGGTCCTGCAGGAGTGGCTCGTACTTCTTGAATGCGCCCTTGACGCGGTCTACGGCCTTGAGGAAGTCCGCCCTCTGCTTCTTTTCGGCAGGCGACGGCTGCTTGGGCTTCGGAGGTGCGGGCGGAGTTGCCGGCTTGGGCTCCTCCTTCGCCGGCTTGCCCTTGGCACTGCGCGTTGCGGGTGCCGGTGCGGGCTGGCCACGCTGCTCTTCCTGCCTTGCGACTTCCTGCTTGGCGACGGCCTGCACCGCCTTGCTCGTGAGCTTCTGGCCGTTATTGCTGGCCGTTTTCACGGTGTCGGCGACGCGGTTCATCACCTCCCTGCGGTGCTCGTCCTTGTTGGGGCCAGAGATGCGGTTGACTTCCTGGCCGACGAAGCGGGCGTCGGTGGGCGTCATCTGCCCGCGGTTCACGGCCGTCTGCAGCTCCGGTGTGAGCGCCAGCAAGTTGAGCTTGTAGGTGATGCTCGCGCCAGAGACGCCGAGCTTCTTCGCCAGCGCTTTCATGGAGTAGCCGCACTTGTCCATGAGGGCCTTGTAGGCGCGGGCCTCATCGACCGGTTTCAAAGAGCGGCGCTGAATGTTCTCGGTGAGCGCAACCTCCAGCATGTCCGTTTCGCTCAGGTCGGAACGCACGATGCAGGGTGCTTCCTTGAGCCCGGCCATTTTCGCGGCGCGATAGCGGCGTTCGCCGCAGACGATGGTGAACTTGCCGTCTTTGTCCGGCGCGACGATCAAGGGCTGATAAATGCCTTCGGCCTTGATGTTGTCCGCCAAGCGGTCGAGGTCGGTCTTGCCCTCGGCGTCCTTCTGCCCGGCCTCTTCCGCCCAGTCCTTGCGAGGCTGGCTCGGGTTCGGCTTCAACTGATCGAGCGGGATGCGCTGAAAGCCCTCGGCGGGCGGCTTGCCGTTGCCGCCGGCGTCGGTCTTCGGCACCTCGGCTTTCTTCTCTTCTTTCTTTTCGTCCTTCGTTGCGGTTGCGGTACTCATGTGAAACCTCCTTTGAGAGATGAAAACGGCCCGCACGGTGCGAGCCTTGGAAAAACGGAACTGTTGTGTTGACGTAGCTTTTGAACTGCGCGCGGCTTACTTCGTCACTTCCGCCGGAATTTCTTCGCCGACGGGGTTTTCTTCCACTTCAACTTCTTCCTCGTCTTCTTCCACGGGATCGCCGGGGATCGTGGTTTCGCTCCCGACGCGTAGCCTGTTCTCCTCGGGAACGAGCTTGACGACGCGGGTGGGATCGCCGTCGTACTTGATCAGCACGGTGGCTTTGCCGATGGTCATCTCGTTGTCCCAGGGTTCCAGGTCCATGTCGGTGAAAATCAGGTAGCTGCCGCGTTTGACCTTGAGTTTGTCGTGGAGAAGCGTGGAAAACTCGCAGAGCGTCAGGCCGTGGCGAGGGATGCCCTGCCAAGTGGCGATGATGTCGGTGTTCTGTTGGCCCGTGCGCCAGAGGTTGTCGGCTTCCTCGTAGCTCATGTCCTCGTCGTAATAGTCGTGCCAGGATTCGAGGTCGGGCAGTCCGACTTCGTCCTCGCACGAGTGGATGACGACAAAGTCGTGCTCACACTTCTGAGCCTTGTCGAAGTCGCAGGCCTTGAGGGATTCGTCGAACTCCGGCCGTGCGAGAACGCTGGCCTCCTTGACGGGAGGGAGTTCGCGTTTTTCGCCGTTGTCAAAGCGCAACTTGACCGTGTCTGCGTGCCACAGTGTCTGGCCGCGCGGGTCTTTGCTGACGTGGATGTGGTAATCCTTCACGAGCTTGATGTCGGGGAACATCTTTTTCAAAAGCGGCTCGTGCCTGTTGCTGGGCATGAGTATGTCTTGGGCGAGGAATTGCAGCAGTTGGCGCTCGTCCACGTCACAGGTAAAGACCAGGGCGCCGTTTTTGATTTGCTTGGCGATTTCGGCCTTGGGCAGGTGGCTCACGTAACCGTTGGCCGTTGTGCACTGGATGGTCTGCAAGTCTTCGGGGAGTTCCATGGCGCGTGCGAGGTCGAGCGCGTAGACCAGCGACGCCAGGTGCTTGCGCCGTTCCTTGTCCGTTGAGTGCTTGGCTGTGTTGATGGCTGACGCGAGCAGGGCTTCCTTCACGTCCTCGATGAACTCGTTGAGCTTGCCGTCGTTGATGAGATTGTCGCGGTCGGGCAGGGTGAAATTCACCGTGCCGGGGCGGCAGTGGATGACCATGCCCAGGCTGTAGTCGATTTCGTGGCGGTCCAGGGGAAGGTGTTTTTCCATGTTCACGGCCACGCCCTGGCTAACGAGCAAGAAACGTTCGTCGTAGGCGGCGTGTCGGTCTTCCGCGACGTCCACGTGTCCCCAGGGGTGTTCGCTGCGCAGGATGAGTTTGTCCGGCTTCTTGCGCGGGTCGCAGGCTTCCACTGACTCGGTCTTGTCGTCGACGGTGATCTTTGTGGAAAAAGGCATGTACGTTGCCTGCTTCTTCCAGCGGCGGATCGCGGCGTCTTTGGCGTGTTCAGTGAGCTTGTCGTCCTGCAACAGCTTTTGCCACGTGCTGTGCACGGTCACCGAGGTGCCGTTTACTTTGGGCAGGCTCTCGGTGAGCATCGCTTGCTTGCCCTGTTTGAGCTCGCCGAGATCCATCTCCAGCAGGAAGCGTTTGGAGCGGATGCTGGCCCGGCTGCCCACCTTGAACACGGAGTAGAAGCCCATGCCTGCCGGGGTTTCCTCCTTGATGGCTTCGGCCCAGTCGCTTTTGCCGATGGTCAGCAGGCTTTGGGGATCAGTGATGCCGTGGCCGTCGTCGGTGACGGTCAGCGTGCCCGCTTTGGTGTCGATCTTGGCGTCGACGCGGCTGGCTTCGGCGCGGCGCGCGTTTTGCAGCAGTTCCTGGATGTAGGCGTCCTCCTTTGAAAAGAAGTGGGTGATGTTGTTCAAGAGCGATGACTTCTCGATGTGCACGTCGAGTTTCATGCGTGTCTCCAAAAACGAAAACAGCCGCCTCATGGCGGCAAGGATAAAAGTGCGTGCGACACGGATTGGCGTTAGTCGTTGTCCGAGAACACTTTCGCAGGGAGCATTTCGGACTCCGGTTGGGGCGGCGCGAGGAACAGGCCGGGCGGGCTCTGCTCTAGGGCGCGTCTCGCGGCGACTTCGGGGTCGCGCAGGACGGCGAGCGCGTCGGCGTTGTGCGGCGGTTCAAACGGCATCAAGAGCATGGCCACGCCGTCGTCGCAGGAAAGTCCCACAGCCGTTTCATCGTCGATGAAACGCAGCGTGACGGTCTGGCTCTTGCTGGCGGCGCGCAGCGTCTTGGCGACTTGCAGCAGGTAGTCGAGGCTGAACGTGATGGTGTGCGCCTCTCGGTAGTCGGGGATGACGCCTCCGACTTCGGGAAATTCGCCTTCAGCCCTGTTGAGCGTGAGCAGGCGCGAGTTGGTGAGGTCAGTCGTCGCCAGCACAATCACGTCGCCGACGATTTCCGCCTGCACGACTTTCGTCCAGTCAAAGCCGTAGTCATGGGCTTTGCCCTTGCTTATCAGCGCGGCTATGGCTTGAGCTGCCTCCTTGGCGTCAATGATGAAGGGCGTGCCGTCGGGTTTGGGTGAAAGCGCGTTGACTCCGTCGATCACGGGCGCCACGTCCGGGGCGGCGTCCGGGTAGGGAATGAAAAGCAGGATGCGGCCGTCGCTGGAAAGCGCGCCCTTGTCCGTGAGCGCGACCGCGTTGAGCGCATACCTGCCTCGTTCTGAGGCGGCGGCGTTGCACTTCAGTTGTTGCAGTGCGAGCAGCATGGTGTCTCCTTAAATGAAAGTTGCCGCGCGAAGGCGGCGAAGTGGAATCACTCACGAAACGCGATTGTTCGCCTCTGTGAAACGAGGCCCTGCTACCTTGCCTGCGGGTGGCAATGGCGGCAGAGCGGAATGACGAGCATGACCGGCAGGGCGCGCCCGTCCCGCAACACCGGGTCGTTTTCCTGCGAGAGTTCGCCGTCGCGGAGTTCCTCCGTGCGCGGAAACAGCTCGCTCGCTTCAAACTTGCAGCGCGGACAGAGGTCAACGCTCCAATGGTCGGTGCGGCGCGAGCATTCCTTCTTGTCCGTCTTGGCGAGGACAATCAAAGCGTGGGGCTTTTCTTCCAGCGTGAAGTCGCTCGCGTGGGGCGCTTTTTCTGCGAGCAGAGTGGTCAGGGCTTCGATGGCGTGCGCGTCGAGCGTGCTTTCTTCCAGATCGTCGTTGAGTGAGTGACCGGGGTAGTACGTCGGCTCGGTGTAGCGGTGGCCGCAGTCATTGCAGACTTTTTCGTCGTCATAACTGCCGCCCTCGGAGTCTCCGTACTGGGTGTCGAGGGAATCCACGGTTTCGAAATCGTCGTCTCCTTCGTCGGCGTCCTCGGTGAAAGAACAGAGGACCTTTTCGCTGTTGTACTCGGTGACGCTGCGCCAGGCGGTGAAGTCCTTGCAGCCGCACTTGGGGCAGCCGTAATGGCCGTTGCTCATGGTGGTCTCCTTAAATGAAAATTGCCGCGCTGTGGCGGCGTCAGTGTTGAACACTTGCGAGGTCGTTCAATTCTTCCAGCGTGTGTTTCTAATCGAGCGCGTACTTGTCTAGGCAGGCGGCGTTGTTGGCGATCTGTTCGGGCGTGAGTTCGCAGCGCGTGCGCAACAGTTTGAGGTACTGCGGGCGAGTCCACTCGCGCTGCTTCAACTCGCCGTCGGTGAGCAGTCCGCCTTCAAAATGCCAGCACTGGCGGATATCTTCGGCCAGGCTGCAGCATTCCTGGTAGTTCACGTCGTAGCGGCCCTGCCAGACCTTGCCGTCCTGCCATTCGACTTTGCAGTCGGTTTTCATGTAGCCGAGGATTTCGCCGCTGGGATCGTCGGTCCAATTTCTGCGATGGTCGGCGATGCGTTGCAGGTAGGCGTCGGCTTCGGCAAACGTGTTGACCGTGACGGGCTCTTGGCACAGACCTTCAGCCTGCTCCAAGTGGATCGACTTCACGGCAATCCTCGTGTTGATCGGAAGCTTCAGCGTGATGCCGTTCTTGCCCGTGGCTTGTTCGGGCGTTCCGTGGTGTTTGGTGATGAGGATTTTGTCCAGGCCGCTTTTGGAGATCAGTTCAAGCGTGCGGTAGAACTCCGTGGGCAGGTCGCCCCAGCTCATGCCGCCCGATATAAACACGACTTCGTCCTTGTGTTCAAGCCATCCCACCTCGCGCCGCGTTTTGAGCCACTTCATTTCCTCGACGGCTTTTTCGAGTTCCTTGCGGGCTTGCTCGTTGAACCTGTCCTTGCCGGCTTGGCCTTCTTCGTCGAGGTTGGCGAAGTTTTCAAACTCGTCGACGATCTCCCAGTTGGAGGACCAGTCGGTGTTGCGGATGTGGTCCAGCGCGCCTTCAAAGTCGAGATTGACCTGATCTGCGCGTTTGACGGGCACGGCAAACCACGCCATCAGAAAGTCTGCTCCCATGATGGGCTCCTTTCATTAGGACCCTGTTAAAGAGGAAGGAATCAGTCCAACCAGCGCGTGCCCTGCTGGGCGAGCGCCAAAAGCCTTCCGCCGACTTCCTGCAACTCGCGGCGATGGTCGAGCGACAATCCCTCATCGTTGCCGGCGCGGGTCACCGCGTTAACTGTGTGAAACAGCGTCTCGCCGGGCTCAAAGTTGAAAGCATTCACCATGGCCTGGCCCTGGTCTTTGGTGAGTTCGTAACGCTCGACGACGCGCTCAAGGGCTTTCAATTGGTCGGGCATCTTCACGCCCAGCAAACCCTGGAACTGGCCGGCAGCTTCGCCGCTGGCGTCCAGAAGGCGCGAGACTTCGCCGTGGACAGCCAAGTTCAGGTCGACACGGCCGATGTGGCGACGCGCAAACGTGTACGACCCGCGGCCCATTATTAAACCGTTGAGGCACACCGTGCGATAAATCAGCGCCGACAATGAAACGCTGGCCGCGCCAACTTCAGAGTTGGTGACGTGCAGGCCGCGATGCAAAAGGTCCACCTGCATTCCGCTCTCGCCGATCACCTGCAACTCGAAGCGCGTCTCGGTGAGTTCAAACCTCACGGGCGTCTCCTCGGGCAATGCCGAGGCGAGCGCGACGGCGAGGTCGTCGTTGGAAACGCTCTGGTAGCGCGTGCTGAGCACGGCTCTCACTTGCCCGCCGTCCATGCGGAGCAACAGCTTGCCGGACTCCTGGTTCAGCCAGTGGTTGACGTTCTGCGCGCGTAAGCTGGGTTCGCACTTGGCCAGGTAGTTACCCGGAATGCCGAGCTTCGCGCCCAGTTGCGACAGCGCCCACGGCTGCAGCTCGACTTGTTCTTTGCCGAGTTGCAATGAGCCGCTGTAGGCGTTCATGCCCACGTCGCGCACGTCGACAACCTCGTCGTGAAAGTCCCTGGAACGCTCGCGCAGGATTTCAACGACTTCTCCAAGACGATGATTCGGAGCGGCGCGCAGATTGCCAAAACGCGCCCGCTCCACGGTGGAAAGCACCATGATCTTTCTCCTCAAAATTGTTGGATTGGAAACAGCAAGAAAGAACAACGACAGCTTCGACCGAACCTCAACCTCGACAGCTCACCCTGCAGCTACAACAGTTCCGAGTAGCCGCACGCGACGCAGTACTTCAGCGTGCCCGTGCGGCCCTCCCACACCGAGCATTCACAGCCGCAGTTGCTGCACTTCACCTCGTCCTCCGGAAATTCCGGAACAACAACCTCAACCTGGTCTTCCATGACACACCTCCCTGGAAACAAAAACAGCGCGCCCACGATGGACGCGCAAACATGAAAAGCAGACCTCGAACTACTTCAGAACAAAACGACCTTCAGCACCTCAAGCGCCAAAGCGATGCACGTCGAGCGAACGACGCGGACAGAGCTGATGACGACGGGCCGAGGTCCAGCGAAGGACAAGGCAAGCGCCAAGAGCCAAACATTCTGAACCATTCTTAGCGCCGCCTCTTGATAAACCGCTTCACGCAGCCGTCACGCAAAGCAGCGTGTCTTCAAGGCAGCGCCGGCTATCATGGCGTCCATGACTCCAGATGAGTTTCGCAAGCAGTTCTCCCGCGCCCTGCGCGGCTACCGCGTGGAAGGTGTTTCCCAACGAGCGCTGGAGCACATGTTTCGCGACATCAAGGCCAACGCGGAGAAAGGCGTCGCTCAGGCGCAATGGGACTACGGCAATTGTCTGCGGTACGGCTGGGGAACGCCCAAGGATGAAACGGGCGCGTTCCCCTGGTTCATGAAGTCGGCCGAGCAGGGCTTGCTCGACGGCATGTTCACCGTCGCCGCGAGCTTTCAAAAGGGATGGGGAGTCCTGCGGGACTTTACCGAGGCGGCGCGCTGGTTTCGCAAGGGCGCCGAGAAAGGCCACGCGGAGTGCGCGTTCTTCCTTGCCGCGATGTACGCGGCGGGCGAGGGCGTCAACCAGTCGCTGGAGGAAGCCTTCTTCTGGTTTCTCAAGGCCGCGGAAAAGGGTCACGCCCAGGCGCAGGAAAACGTCGGACGCGGCCTGCGCGCGGGGTTGGGCGTGAAGAGAAATGACGAGGAGGCCGTCAAGTGGTTCCAGGAAGCGGCGGAACAGGGGTTGGCCGAGGCGCAGTACAGCCTGGGCACGTGCTGGCACGAGGGGCGCGGCGTGCGGCGCGACGATCGCAAGGCCGTGGACTGTTTTCGCAAGGCGGCGGAGCAGAAGCACGTGCTCGCGCAATACAACCTTGGCGTGTTGTTGAGCGTGGGTCAGGGAGTGCGCCTTGATGAGCAGGAGGCTGCGCGCTGGATTCGCGCGGCTGCCGAGCAAGGCAGCGGGCGCGCGCAGTTCAATCTGGCCGTGCGTTTTCAAAAGGGTGAGGGTGTTTCAAAGGATGATGTGGAATCGATGCGCTGGCTGCGATTGTCGGCGGAAAGCGGCGAACCCGACGGACAAATCTGCCTCGCGCGTTGTCTAGAGATCGGCCAAGGGGTAGCGAAGAACGAAAGCGAAGCGCTGGTCTGGTATCGCAAAGCCGCAAGCCAACGACACCCGCAGGCGGCGAAACTGCTGTCAGACCTGGAACGCAGGCGAAGCGGATAGCGACCGGGTCAACGCATCTTGTCGAACACTTTCTTCACGGCTCCGAAATCAAATTTGTCGGGGTGCCAGTTTGGGTCCATCCCGTGGGCCCAGTCCAATCGCTGGCGAACTTCTTCGTCCAGCCCTTCTTCCGGTTTGCCGAAGTTGGCGACGATCTCTTCGTAACCGGGGTAGCTGCCGCTGTCCTCGAGTGGAAATGCGCGTTCTCCCGCGAGCAGCTTTCGCTTGAATTTCTCGTTCAGCTCGTGAACGGCGACGACTTTTACGTCGTGCTCCCAGTTATCGCCGTAGTCGTAAACGTAGAAGCACTTGTCGCCCTTCTCGGCAAGCATAGTGGGCAGCCTGACTCTTGCCGCGCTGGGAGCTTTTGGTCCGTCGTCCCATCCGCCTTCCTCGTGGGGTGAACGGGCGATCTGGCTGTGCCAGTCAACGCCGTCCGAGTAATGCGTGAAGAAGCCGTACAGGTGGGAGTTCCACCAGCCGCAAGCATCCTGAATCGCGTTGTGCAATGCGTCCAAACTGACGTCATTACGAATCAGGAAGCGTCGCCAAACTTTCGGCTTCACAAAACGCAAGACAACCTCCACCTCAAGGTAGGTCGGCATCGCCAAAGCCCCTCTCGTGTCGCGCGCTTCTAACATGAAGCGCACAACTACCCAACGCGAGAAAACCCTAGTTACCGAAGGTTGAAGCTGTTGCACCATACAAGGCAGGGGTGTATGAAATCGGCTTCCCACCACCTTGGAGCGAACAATGCCGCGCGGATCGCCAGAACTCGTGAACGCCAAAATCGACTACGTCAGAGAACTCGTCGGCGCGGACCAAACATTACTGATGTTCGCCGTGGCCAAGAAGGTGAAAGAAAAGTTCAACGAATCCCTCGCACCAGACAAGCTGCGCGCGGCTTTCGTCGAAGCCGGAGGCACCGTCGGCAAACCAGGCCAACGCGCCAAGAGCCCCGGCGAGTCAGCCAAAACAACTCAGCAAGCCGAGCCCAAACCACAGCGCCGCAAGTCCGGAAGGCGCCGCGCGGACAAAGCTGCCGCAAAGGCAAGGGTGGCGCTCGAAAACCTGGGCAAGCACATCGTGGTAATCCGCAATGGAGACGCTCCAGAAGTCAAAGAGTTCACCTCACCCGACAAAGCACGCGAATTCCTTCAGGCCAAACTTTCCGCCGGAGTGCCGGCAAGCGCGCTCGGTTTCTACTCGCGGGAACCGCTCGAGATCACCGTGGGCATTTGACCGCGACGTGGTGACGGTTCATTTGATTAGGTCGCGTATGTTTTCAAGGTGGCGGGGGAGTTCTTGGACTGCCTTCTTGTATTCGTTCAGGGCTTGGCTCATTCCGTATAGGTATCGTTTCTCGGTTGAGCCCCAGAAGGCACTGAGCCCTTCCAAGTCTTTGGGAGGTATGAACTTGATTGCATAAGTGTCTTTTGAACATGTGAGCACGAGCTTGGCCATGCGCTTATTAGGGAGGTCAATGACTGTCTCCAACTTGGTGGGAACGAGAATATCAAGTTCGTTGATGGTGACGGTTTCGTACGCGATGGTCGTGGGGTGAATGGTGAAAAGGTTCATCGGGCGTGTGGTGTGGCACCGCGTATAAAAATGTTTGCACGGTGAGCGTGTGGATTCGGCTGGCCAGTTGGATGTAGCATTCATTCTTGGCGCAGGAGCCTCGGTTGAAGCGGGCGTACCTGCCGTGAGCGACTTTGTTACGCAGTTCCGCAACCACCTTGAGCAGCAAAGCGACAGGTTGAAGACGGTGCTCGTGAAGTGCCTCGATGACCTCATCGATGCCATGAAGCATCCGCGCAATCCACCGAAACAAGTTTCAGAGAATGACGAAGGAACAAAACCGCCGCCGGGCATTCAGGTCAATCTAGAAACGCTGTATCAGGTGTTGTTTCACAACAACCGGATGCCGGGCCTTTACGCCACGGGCTTAGACGTTCCCGAACGATGCCGGGCAATGAAGGGGCGACCTTTTGAACTGCTGGAGTTCGAGCTCAAGAAATACGTTCAGTACCGGTGCTCGCGGGTACGCGTGAGCCAGTTGCGCTACCTGCTTCCCTTGTTGAGTTTTGTGCGGCCAGGCAAATGGCTCGATGTTTTCACGCTCAACTACGATCTCTGCATTGAGGCCATCTGCTCGGCGAAGGGAGTTGTCTGCGAAACCGGCTTCGGGCCCGGCGAGGAACACGAGCTGAGTTCGACCAAATGGGCGCCCGAAAGATTTGCGCTCGACGCTCCGGCTGACGGAGCCGTTCGCCTTTTCAAACTCCATGGCTCAGTCTCGTGGCTTGAGCCGCAACCCGGACGTTTTGAAGCTCGATCTATTGAGACTGCAGGGCCCGCGCGAACAATCCGGCTTCTTGGCCATACCGGCGCGAATGAGGGTATGCTCATCTACCCTGCACTTCTCAAGCATGTAGGTGCGCCACCGTTTCTGGACTTGTTTCACGCTTTCTGGGAGCGACTCAAGCGCCTTGACCTGCTGTTCGCGTGCGGCTTCAGTTTTTCAGGAGATGACCACGTGGCAAGTCTGGTCGCGCGCGGAATGCAGCAGAACCAACGATTGACCCTCGCGCTGGTCGACCTGAAGGCTGACGACGTTCGTCGACAACTTTTGAAACGAAAAGACTTTGCACCTCTCGCCGCTCGCGTTGTCTTTGTTCGCCGAGACGTGGAAGGTGAGCCCCGTCAAGCAATGTCGGCAATACTCAAAGACGGATGGTTGCAGACATGGTCGCCGAAAACCGATGAGTTTCTCCCGCAGACACGGACGCGAGCGCTTGAGCCGGGATTGAAACCGATCGAGCTGCCCGGAAATTGCCGTCGGCCGATCAGCTTGTGCATGGACGCAACCGAAACGGTGTACCTGGCCTGCGAAGCGCAAAATGGTCACGCGATTTACCGCGCCGAAATTCGAGAACAAGCGCCGAAGTGGGACTTGGTAACCAGCGCCATCCGCACGCCGCGAGACATACTCTTCGACTCCGCTCACAATGCCTTGCTGGTCGTCTCTGGCTCCTATTTTCGAGCGGGGAGCCCCGTGAATTCCCTGTTGAGGACGCCATCAGACGGTTTTGGTCGGCTCTGGACTGTTGACGTTTCGAACCGCCGAGTGCGTCACGTGACCGGTCTCGGCGTTGCTGACTGGTTTTCGTTTTGGAAAGCCTACACCTCTTCTGATCCTTTCAAGATCGACAGCTTGCTTTGGAACCGCTCGCTGGGAATGTTGCGCTGGTCGTCTCGAATGGCTCTTGAGCCAGGCGGTGAGAGTGTGCTGGCGGTGGAGGCGCGCAGATTGTCTCGGGTTGACCTGCGTTCAGGACGCGTGGAAAGCCTTTGGGATAACGTGCTTGATTCAAATGCGCTGTTCAACCTCTGCGACATTGCCGCGTCGGAAACTGAAGGCATTTACTGGTTGCTTGAGGGAGGTGTCGCCAACATCAGCAGACACCCGCGCGTCTGGCGATTGAACGTCAATACCGGGGAGCTTGAGGAAGTCGACCTCAATGACCTGCCAAGCGAGGGGAGCGAACCTGGGGGAGCCAACAATGGGAAGGCGGCAAAGGAAATCAGCCAGATTTTTCGCATTGGTTCAAACCGGCAGGGACAGTTGCTGGTTCTCTTACCGGAAAACAGTGGAACGGTCCTGAAGAAAACGGAATGGACAAGTGGTGGGTTGGCCAACGTTCGTGAACTTCCCTTTCGCGCGACACACTTTTGCCGCTCGCCAGATGCCAAGACATTCGCGTTTCTGACCGAGTCCGACATTCATGTCTGGCATATCGATTGAAGATGCGTGAAAGTGGTTCGTCGGCCCGGTTTGCGCTCGAACATCAGCTTCAAGCGTGGCGCGGCTGTGAACTGTTGGTAAGTGTTTTCGGCTCGGCGCGCCGTGAATTGGCTCGTTCACGAACTCTGGGGAGGCGAGCGCTTGCGGAGCGCGACGATCATAAGCAAGACGATGGCGGCGAGCACGCCCCCGCCGATCCAGAGGTAGTGCGGGTCGAGTTGTGCAAACGGGCTTGCAGGTGCAGTAGGATTCCTTGCAGGGGGTGCGGATGGAGCTGATGTAGCTGCGGACGCATCGGACGTCTTCCTGCGGTTCGGGTTTGCCTCGTTTTGAGCTCGAACGGCCTTTACCAAATCTCCTCGCCAGTTGATGTACGCGCGAACGTGCCGGTAAGTTGCCTTCCAGTCTGTGGCTCTTGGGTTTGGGTAGGACGTGCAGGAGAAGAGGAGCAGTTTGCCCTTGCCGGCGTCGAGCTCAAGAAACGTTGCATGTCCGGAAACACGTGAGGCAAGGGGGCGGAAGCCGCCGCTCCATCGCGCGAACCCTACGCCCGGAATTCCTGGATCCTCCAAGATCGCGTCTGCCAAATCTTTAGGGCATGAAGCTGTGGGGTATGAGCCAATAGGCAAGCCTTGCGGCAAGTTGAAGTAGATGTCTGTTTCTTTTGTTCGCTCGCCTGCTGGAATCCATGACTTGTATTCGTCGGCTGTCTGTTCGCGAACAACGAGCAGTCCACCGCCTTCAACGAACTTCCACAAGCGTGTTTGGTCAATCCTTTGAACGGGCGACTTCGCTTCCAAGTTTGGGCGTTGCCAGTATTCGCCAACAAGAATGACCTCCGTATTTTCCCAATCGATCGAGTGCGGATCGCGGGAGCAATCAGTCACTGTTGCCTCTGGGAACATTTGCTGAATGCCTGCCGCTACGTCAATGCGAACAGTGCTGGAACCGAAGCCAGAGCCGCTCGCTTCTTCAGGGCCGCGTTCAGTCCCGACATACGTAATCCTCAACCCATTGAAGATGGCAGGATCTTCCTTGCGCTTTGAGAGCGTGCGACTCAACGGCGTCATTGCCATCGACAGGACAAAGGCTTGGTCTTCTCGAGATAGCGCGGAGCCGCGCAGGAGAGGCGCTGCCTTTTGGAATATGGTCGAGTTCTGGACGAGTTCCTTGGCCTCAGGAGTTTTGGTGGCTTCCATGCCCGGCATGTCAGCACGTACGCCGACGACGTACTTGCAAACCTCACGGGCAAGTTCGATGTCCTCTTTGGACGATCCTGGTGTGGCTATTCTCTCGACCAACCAGTCGATTGCCTGGTCGGCCTTGTTTGGTTGATTGGATTGGGCACTCAGAGTGTCGCACAGCAGTAGCAAGATCAACGCGCAAACGAGTTTCATGGCTTCCTCCTTCAGTTCGCGTAAAGCCGTTCCACGGCTTTCGTGGCGTCTTCGTCGAACACATCGGCGTAGACTTGGGTGGTGGTGATGCGCGCGTGCCCGAGTTGCTTTTGCACTAGGCGCAAGTTCTTGCCGCTGGCCCGGTAAAGTTCTGACGCGTAAGTGTGGCGCAGGTGGTGAACGCTGTGACCGTCGACGCCGGCAGATTTGCAAACGCGGGCGAACGCTTTTTGCAGCGCGCGCACCGTTAGCTGTTGGCCCCTCGCGCCGCACAGGACTGGCGACAGGCCATCCGTCGGTAGGCCGAGTTGCTCCTTCGCCGTTTCCAACTCTTGAATCGTCTCGACGAATTGGTGGCGCATTCGCACGGGCCGCGGCTTGCCACCCTTGCCGCGCCGCACCCACACGACGGGGCGCGAGAAATGCGTGAGCAAGTCACTATGAACGAGCATGGACATCTCCTCAACCCGCAAACCCGTCTCCAACCCCAACTCGACCAAAAACCACTCCACCAACCGCACCCGCGAAAACCCGCCATGGAAGCGACGCTTTGCCGCGCTACGCAACGCGTGCTGCTCGCGCGCGCTCAAAAACTTCCGCTCGTCCAACAACCAAACCTGACTCTTCATCCGCGCAACACATCCCTCGCCCTCCAAAAGTTCGCCAAAGTGCCGAAACACGAACTTCCGTATGCTCTCAACCAAAGCCATCGAGCGAGCCAAAGTTAACGCGAGTTAAAAAAGCTAACGCCGCCACAAACGCGGCAAGCCCGACGGACCAACAACCAGCTTCAGAAGGGGCCAACAACAAAGAGTTCGCACTTCGGCACAAGTGCGAACTTGTTACGCGTCACGCGGCTTGCCGGGAAAACCACCAGGCAGATAGCGGTACGACATTGAATCCGCCAACGCCACACGCTTGTTTTCAAGCGCAAGCAGCACAAGCTGAACCGCAGCCTCGCGAGTCGTGCCCAAAGCCAATTCCACGTCAAGATACGTGAAAGACTCCCGGCGGGACTCCGCCCATTTCAGGAATCGAATATACCCGTGCTCTGCCACTCGATCCTCGAATCTATCGCAATCATTCAACTTCTTCGTTGCTTGTGCTTCTTTTGCTGGGTTCTTTTTGGCTTTTTCTCTGGAGGAGCCGAGTCTTCACCAAACAACCACGAAAGTCCGTGGTAGCTGGCTAGACCGGCGCCAAGCGCGGCGAGCACGCTCTTCAACGTGCCTTTGAACCGTTCCTTGTTCATCTTGGCGGCCTGCGCCGCCACCAGCTGACGGAATCGGAACATCTGTCGATGAACGATCCCAAGCGCTTGCCCGATGTTCTTTGAGGAAAAAGTATAGATTTCAGCCTTGCCCGCCTTTTCCAAGTAGCGGGGAAGTCCGCCTAGTTCGACGCCCTGATCCTGGAACACCAGAATTGGCTTCTCGTCGGCAAAAGCAATTCCGGTTTCGCCGTGCGCCCATTCAAGTGTCTTCCACGTCTGGTTCAACGCATTGAGCGTCCGCCGCGTTGCCATGACGATAATCCCGGGGGAGGTCAGAATCTCACCGCGCACCCGGTTAGCGACTTCGGCTTCCGTCACTTTGACCTCGACGCCTACAGTCACCGTTTCGAAGTTCCAGGCGCGCACCACGTCGGTAAGCGGTTCGTTGATCGCCAAGTCCCCGTCTCGAATTCCACGTGAAACAAAAAGGCGCAATTTCTTTGTCGGTCGTATCAGGACCTTCAAACACGGCAGGGTCTCCTCCTGAGCTGGAGGAGTCCATGTTCCGCGAACGAGCGCTCGACGACGAAGGGCGAAAGAGCCCCGTATTTCGCCGCAAAACTCCCGCGGCGCTTCGACAACGTGAGTACAAATCTCCTGCGACTGCCCTGGCGAAATCACGGGTCCGTCGACGCAAAGGGTGCGTCGGTCATTGCCGAGATGAAAGGAAAGTTCGTCTACGCTCAGCGACGCGTTAGATTGGTTCTCAAGCCGAACTTGAATGCGCGCGCTTGCGCCCGGCTCAATTTGCAGCGTCGAGGGTTTCCAGTAAATGGCCCAAGGGAAAATACTCGTGGAATCTCTCCAATCTCGGAGCGAACACCAAGCAGGCGGGCCACGATAATCCCCGCGCGGCCGGCGGGCTTCCGCCGCAGGCTAGCGGCGTTTTTTCTTAGAACTTGCAACCGCAGCGGTTGCGATGAATGTCAGCAGCGCAGCAAGTCCGATTGCCCACCCACCACCTCCTCCAGTCGACGCATGGACAGCGCGGGAAGCGTCGTTGTAGCCGCGCTGAATGGTCCGGATGCGCGCCTCGGTGGATGGGTAGTCTCGTCCCGCAAGGTTGAGTTCTGCGATGACGTACTTGAAGTGTTCTGCGGATACACCGGCCCGATAGAGCACCTTGCCCGCTTCGTAGTCGGCACGGAGTTCCTGTGTTTGTCGTTGGCAACCGGCGCACAATGCATCCCCATGGACGTGGTGCGAGTTCTCGTGCGCGAGAACGCCAAAGACAACTGCCACGGCGCAAGAGTGATCGCTGCAAAAACGCGCAAGCGTGTTGGCAAGCCAGTAGGGATTTACAAAGACAGCAAGTCCGTTAGAAGCCGCGTTAGGCACTTCCGTTGACCAAGCCAACGGTGGCGGTTGAACGCCCATGAGTTTGCCCACTTCACCGTGGACGCGGCCCACCAGCTGGTCCAGCATCGCTATAGATTGCGACATACGGCACCTCGCCTGAGAACGGAATAACCAACTCCCTCGCTGCTGCGGAAAATATAGCGAGCGCACCATTTCAATGCAACAAAGAATTGATATGCTTACTTAGCGTATTTACGGACAAACGCCTCTGATTGTGGAGATGACAACATGGAACCCTTTGGGCAGTATGTCAAGAAGCTACGACTTTCGGCGGGGTTGGGCTTGCGCGAGGCAGCCCACCAACTTCAAATTTCTTCGGCGTACCTTGCCAGAGTTGAAGGCAACCAAGACAAACCTCCTGCGTTGGACGTGCTGAGACGCATGGGAACGCTCTACGGAGTGGACCCGGACGAGATCATCAGGCGCAGCAAGCTCCGCGTGTTGGATGAAGTGCGCGAGCGCATTGCTTCCGGCCCAGAACTGCTTGCCCTTTTTAGGGCAGTCCGAAACCTCAACCCGGAAACCGTCCACCAGGTAATCCGCGAAGCGATTGCCAAGGGCAATGAGGCGCGTGGCGCGGGCAAGATGGACGACGCCGAAATTGAGCGCGCGGCCGACGACCTTGTGGAGGAGATGCGCCGCCTGAGCCAGCAGGAACTTTACCGTAACGGATTGGCGGGGATGTTCGGCGTTGACATTCGCCCGCCCAGAATGAGCCGCTCCACGATTGAACGATTCGCACACAAGGTTTTGGAAAACAACGGCATCACCAAGTCTTCTTTCAGCCTTCCTATACCCATCGACCGCATTGCCGAACTCGCCGACGGAGTTGAGGTTGTTTGGCGGTCGCCCCTGAAATGCATGGAGATTGGCCAATCGAACGTGATGGGTCTCTCCCGCTGGAGTGAAAAGAGTGCAGGCCACTGGATCAAGGAAATCCACGTGAACCCCACGCTAATCGACAGCGAGCGTCCAGTGTCGCAGCACCGCTTGAACTTCACCCTCGGCCACGAACTCTTTCATTGTTTGAAACACTTGCCTCTCATGTTTGGCGACGCGAGGCCTGGAACTTCCTTGCTGCGCGAAGGCGCGCAACTGACCCACACCATCTACTCCCACGAGATCGACGCGTGGCGGAGCGGCAAAAGCAACGCACGCAAGTTGAAGACGAGCGAAGACTGGCGCGAATGGCAAGCCAACGAGTTTGCCTCGCACCTACTCATGCCGAGGTGGGCTGTCGCTCAAACGCTTCGCGCAATGGAAGCCCAACTACAAGAGGTCGCCACGAACGCGCAAACCGCCAACGACGCCTGCTACCTGCTGGCAGCCCTGCAGACCTCCGACGGGCGCAGGCTAAACGAAGCGTTCGGCGTGAGCCGCTCCGCGATGGCTTTTCAGCTCGCTAAGTTCGGTGTGTTCACCAAAGCCGAGCCTGCCACTGCCTAGTTTTCGAGAGGAAGTTGTTCAGCGCGGTGCCCAGAACCCCGGTTCAACGAAAAATAAGGAAAGGACAAACAATGCACCAGATCATTTTCTATCCCGTGGGTAACGGGGACTCCAGCCAGATCGTGCTGGAAAACGGCAAACGCCTGCTCTTCGACTACCGCCACCTCAAGAAGACGGAAGAAGGCGAAGGCCCGGAAATCAACCTCAAGGAACGGCTGAAGCGCGATCTGAAGAACGCGAACAGAAACGATTTTGACGTCGTCGCGTTCACGCACGCTGACAGCGACCATATCGAAAACAGCACCGAATTCTTCGACCTTCGGTTCGCGGAGAAGTATCAAGGCAAAGACCGCGTCAAGATCAAGGATTTGTGGGTTCCGGCGGCGATGATCATTGAGGAGGCACCGCAGGACGAGCAGCACAAGGAGAACATCATCTGGCGGCAAGAAGCCCGCTACCGCTTGAAGGAAGGCAAGGGCATCAGGGTTTTCTCCCGCCCGGACAAGCTCAAGGACTGGCTGGCGAAAAACGGTCTGACAGTTGAATCTCGCAAACACCTCATCACGGACGCCGGACAGTTGGTTCCTTCGTTCAACATCGACACCGATGGCGTGGAGTTCTTTTGCCATTCGCCGTTCATCAAGCATGTCGATGGTTCCGACGACATGCGCAACCCGGCCGCTTTGATCTTCAACGTCCGCTTCAAGGTTAACGGGGAGCTGTTCGACTACTTTGCCGTCGGCGACACGGAGTGGGATGTCTTGGAGGACATCGTAAAGACCACCAAGGCGCACAAACGCGAAGACCGTTTAGCTTGGGACCTTTTCAAAGCGCCTCACCACTGCAGTTACAAGGCACTGAGTGACGAAAAAGGCAAGCGAATTACCGAACCCAAGCCCCTCGTGAAGGAACTCCTGCTTGCGGGCAAACGCAATGGGCACATCGTCAGCTCGAGCGACCCCATTGCGGACAACGAAGCTGCATATGAACAAGAGCAACCGCCTCACGTGCAGGCCAAGAACTGCTACCTGAAGTACCTCGAAAGGACAGGCGGTGGCCAGTTCTTCATCACAATGGAGGAGCCGAACGCCCGGGAGCCCGAGCCACTTGTCTTCAAGATCGACGCAAACGGGTTGACACGGCAAAAAGACACGCGTGCACCTGCTGTGATCATCACGTCGACGGACGCGCCAAGGGCAGGCTAAATGACTACCGAGTACTTCAGCATCGGTGATGTCCTGCCTGGCATCGATGAAGCGGCTCTCAAGCACGAGCGGTCAAAGGTTTTGTTCCGCACACTTACGCAGTCACCCCTGAGGCGAGAGTTTTCAATTGTCGAACTTCGCCTAGAAGGGGAGAGCGACGTCATCATCGCCGATTGTGTCTGCGACCAAGTGCCGAGCCGGAACAAGGCCGGCATTCAAGTTCGTGAACGTGTTGCAATCGTCGTGAAGGACAAGGGCCAGCCTGAGGTCCGGATGCTGCGCAAGGACTTTCCAGTCGGGCTTCACGTAAACCCATCCTTGCCTGGCAGCGCGCCATCGCTCTGCCTGTACGAAGGCTTGTGGACGTATATCGAGCGGACTTGGACGCCGCAGAAGTTTCTAAAACGCATTCAATGGTGGCTCACGCAGACCGCCAAGGCGGAACTACACGCGCCCGACCAAAGGTTGGAGCAGCTCTACTTCAACGAGCACGAAGAAGTCGTTTTGCCTCCAGATTTCGAGTCGAGGATCGAGAAGCACGAACGCCTGGAAGTTGAACCTCCGGTTCGTGCCAACGAAGCCACAAACGTTTTCGTGACTCGCTTTGCTTCTGGTGACGCCCGTGTCGATGCAAAATTCGTGGCCATCACTCTCACGACTCCTCCAGTGGTCCAAAGTCGCACAGAAATCATGCCTGTGACTCTCGGAGGATTGCACGACCGGTTTGCCACTCAAGGCGTGCAGCTTGTTGAACTGCTTGCCGAGCGCGCGAAGTCAATGATGCCGAGGGGCAAGGAGGTAAGCCGGAACTATGGAAAGCCATGCCTGGTAGTCGTGCAGGTGCGCATCAAGCGCGCCCAAGCTACAGAACCAGAACAATCGGACCTTGTTGCGTTCGCGATTGAAGACGGGCTCGTGGAATTTGGCCTAAGGTGCGGTGTATTCCAAGAGTACCAAGCCAAGGTCTCCGTACAGCTTTTCAAGCCGCCCAAATTCGATCTTGGCGGCAATTGGCGCGAACTCAAGATCATTCCCGTGACAGTTCGTCGTTCCGCCAGCAAGCAATTTGCGCGCGATGCAGCCGGGTACACCGGCGATACCCATGTTTTCAAAGGTGTTATCGCTGGACTTGGAGCGCTCGGCGGAACCTTGGCGGAAACATGGTCGAAAGAAGGCTGGGGGCAGTGGACGTACATTGACGCGGACTACATCAAGCCGCACAACGTTCTACGCCACGTGGCCAAGCACGAGGATATCGGGAAGCCCAAAGTTAATGTCGTCCAGCGACTGACCCAAGCCGACTACGAGGCCGGATACTCTCCCGCAAGTGCGATTCAAAAGAACATTCAGGATGACGACAAAGCCGTTAGCGACGCGTTAGCGACCGCCGAGTTTGTAGTCGATGTTACCACGACGCTTGAAGCACCCCGCGAATTGGCCAGAAACGGGAAGACGCCCAGGTGTGCCTCGGTCTTCCTTACCCCCTCCGGCCAAAGTTCGGTCGTGTTGCTTGAGGACAAGGAACGCCGATCGCGCCTCGACGCGCTTGAAGCGCAATACTACCGCGCGATTCTCTCCCAGGACTGGGGGCAAATTCACCTTTCTCGCCCCAAAGGAATCAGGGTTGGCGGGTGCAGGGAAATTAGCGCCACAATTCCGATGTCATCGATCCAGCTTCACGCAGCGATCGTCGCGCGACAGATGCAAGGACTCCGCGACAACGCATCTGCCTCAATCAGAATCTGGCGCCACGACCCAGCCAACGGGGCAGTTGTCAGCGAGCACGTTCAACCCCAACCCATCGCTGTGCGGGAGGTTTCTGGGTGGCGCGTGGTAATCGATGACGGAACAAGGCAGAAGGCAAGCAAGATCAGGTATGACAACCTTCCGGCGGAAACTGGCGGAGTCATCGTCGGCTACACCGACCAAAAGGCCAAGACAGTTTACATCGTTGACATTCTTGGCGCACCGCCGGATAGCCGAGCGGACGTAACTGGGTTCACGAGGGGTGCCGCAGGTTTGGCCGCGACCCTGGCCGAGATACGCCAACGCACGGACGGCATTGTAGATTACATTGGGGAGTGGCATTCGCACCCTGAGTTTACGCGGGCGACACCGAGTCCTGCGGATCGCGAGTTGCTTGACTGCTTGGCGAGCAAGCTTGCATCGGACGGTGAGCCAGCGCTCATGATGATTGTCGGCCGCGCTGACGAAATCAGTCTTTCCGTTAGGGCCATCTGATGTCCGACAGCAATAGCAAGTCGCTAGGGTCCATTGGAATTGCGCTCTCGGGCGGGGGCGTGCGCGCTGCAGCGTTTCACGCTGGAGTCTTGATGGGCCTAGCGGAACAAAACTTGCTCGAAGAAGTCGCCCACATTTCCACGGTGTCCGGCGGCAGCCTGTTTACCGGGCTTGTGTTCCACCATGCGGACTATTCCTGGCCGAGTTCAAAGGCGTATCTCTCGACCGTATTTCCGGCAGTTGGAAGGGTGCTGACGACTACCTCCCTGCAGTGGAACGCCTTCCTTCGTCTCTTCAATCCACTGAATTGGCGTTATCTTACCACGCGAGCGAACATCGTCGCGCAGAGCATCCGTTCCCTCTGGGGCATCACTGCGACGCTTGGAGCTCTGCCGCCACACCCCGTTTGGTCAATCAACGCTACTACAGCCGAAACAGGCCACAGGTTTCGATTTAAGAAGCAAACCATCGGAGAGTACGCATTTGGCTACGCGCAGGCTGAGTCGTTCGATCTCGCAAGCGCGATGGCGGTCTCCGCAGCCTTTCCACCCTTTATCGGTCCGCTGACGGTCCACTCAACGAACTACCAGTGGCGGAAACGCGAAACATGGTCTTCCGAAAAACCTCCCGAGAAAACCTCACTACCATTCAAGACCTTTCATCTTTATGACGGCGGCGTCTACGACAACCTCGGCCTGGAACCACTCTTTGACGGCGGAAAACAATCCATCAAACCGCAGGACGGCAAACCCGTAACCTTTCTGATCGTCTCGGACGCGGGGGCTCCGCCAGAAAGTGAGCCCATTCCAGGCCCGCTAAACCCTTGTCGTTTGCAAAGATTGGCGAGCATCGCGTTCAACCAGTCCCGCGCCCTTCGCGTTAGGTCGTTTGTCAATTTTATCCTGAGCAACAAAGGCGATGGGCTCTACCTGCAAATCGGCGCAACACCCAAAGGACCAACCGGCGAAGCACCTGCAGGCGCAACAACCGACGAATGGCTCTCGTACGAAAAAATCCAGCAAGCTGCCCGCCTAAGAACCACACTCCAACGACTCACGAAAGACCAGTTCGACCTACTGGCACAGCATGGCTCGGAAACTCTTGCATGGAGTCAAATCCAGCGAGCAAAGGACCTCAGCAGAACTTGACCACAAAGTAGGAGGATACTGCTCGGTTGAAAACTCTTCAGCGTCGTCATGCAAGATGATTGCGATGTTGCGGGGCAGTGCGCCACGGCGCATTTCGCGGGATCGGGGTTCATGATTCTTCGAGTCGGGCCAGCATCCAAAGCACCGGTTGTAGCGACTTCTACGTGCCTCCAATATGCCTGTGTTGTCCATAGCACTTGCCCCGCAGCAGGAAAAGGCATGCATACGCAGCGGGGGCACGGAGCAATCAAGCCTTCAAACCCAGAGTTGGAACCTTCTGTTAAGAAATTTGCTTGACCGCATGCCTCTCCTCCATGCGAAAGTGCGGACATCTTGCGTAAGTGCCATTGCGCAAACTGTCGCTTCGGCGGCATCATGGTATTGGAGACCTTTGCGCGAGCGGGTTTTACAGCCTGAGTCGAGGTACCTGTGTTAGGCGACGAGCAACGTGACAATCTGGGTCAGGTCCTTGCTATCGAACTAGAGAGACTTCGGGAGCTACTTCTGGCCACGACTTCCATCGCGGAATCGGTATCGTCGTCTTCTCAATTCGGTGCGCTGCTCGAACAACTCAACGTCGCGGACCTTGCGGATTCGGCAGTCAATCTCCGCGTGTACGACGATCTGCTCCCTCCAGTTCTTGACCTGCTCTGGCAGCACCACCCCGAACTTGCCGCCCTGGTCCTGGCCTTCGCCCTCAATACCTGCGTGGTAAACTTGCGGGGTTCCACGGCATTCGCGCTGGTATCAGGGATAGCACACGCAGCATCAAGCTCACATGGAGCGGCGAAAGTTCACGCGTGGACTCGTCGTGCGTTCCGAAGCCTTGTGCGGGATACACGATCTAAGGCCACTCTGTCCTCGCGTCAAAACGGCCAACTCCAGATCGCTATCCGCATCGCACTGGCCTGGGCTTACGTGGCGCAAATGACGATTGGCCTGTCACACGCCGGCGTCCAAGACCTCTACATTAGGGGGTTCGCGAGGTACTTTCGGAATCAAAGCAAAGCACCTCGCCTTGGATGGGGGCCTATCGAGCTGTTGGCGCAGTTCCCACCCATGGACTCCCGGGAGCATTTTTTCCCCTCAGTCCTACCTCTTGTGCCTCTCGCATCTGACGTGCCAACCGATGTTGGCGACATCTTGGAAGTGCTTGGCTTGCTCAACGCACAGGCACTGAAACGGTGTGCGAAATACTTGGCTCGCGTGGCTTTCAATTCGCTCGTGGCGCCCTATGGGCCCGACACATGGCCGTTTCGCCCCCAGGTCTCGTGGAACGGGAGACACCGCTTGGTATCCAAACTGCTTGAGGTACATGACGGAGCACGGAAATTTGGAACAACATTTGGTAGCAACCTGGAGCGGGTGTACTTCATCTCAGCCGCGTACCGCCTCGCTCTGCTTTCCCGTCATTACCTTGCCATCAATGACCAGGCGAAGGGCACGACACCGATTCCGCTACCGAATCGATCAGGCGCCCTCTTCGGCAATGTCACGTCTCGCGTGGCCCCAATGCTGTCGGCGCGCGAGTTGCTCTTGGACGAAGCAATAGAACTGATTTGGCGGCGCCTTGAGGCCCCTGGAGAGGAGCGGAGATCTAAGTTGTCGGAGAGTATCGAACCAGCCCTAGTGGGCCTTTTCGATCTGCTTTGGCTAGCCAGTGATGTGCACCGCGTTGTTTGCGGGATCGCGGCGGTGTCTACTTCGGATGCCCTAGATCTGTTGATATCAACGATCCCGCACGACGCAACGAAACATGAGGCCGTACGGGATGTCACTCGTGCGCGTTTGAAGCAGCTTCAAGACGTCCGGATCGATGTGCTTGGGCCAATCAGCGGGATCTCTCGATCCAACGCTCAGGTTTCCATGAGCGAACTTGCCCGTTATATACACGCAGGAGAAACGGACAAATCTAAGCCCGTTCCAGAAATCCTAGCGACATTGCCAACGCTGGTGCTTCAAGACTTGCTCATCGACGAGCTTGATCTGCGGGAACAACAGGTCCTCTCTCCGAGCCGTTCCCTAGAGATGTCCTGTGCTGCGAGCATCTCGGCGCTTGACACCCTCACGCAATGGGCAGTTGATCTCGGTGCAAGTCTTCGCCGAGGAGGACAACGTGAGAGAGTGATTGCACCTTTCCTCACTGACTGTGGTCTACGCTGGTGCAGGTACCTCGCCTCAGATGTGTACGATGTCCCATTCGCTTATCACGTGACAACTGGAAGCTACAACCCTGAGTCCCGTTCCATGGCCTCACGGGTCCGGACTTTGCTCTGCATCCACAATCGGGCATGTTCATCGTCGGGTACCGAGCAAGACGAACTCTCCGCTGAGGTTGTGCAGGATTTAGGCCGAGATCTGCACGCGAGCGACGTCGCCATGGACCGATTCCAGAAACTGTTCGCCTTTGAAATAAAGATGCTACAGGAGATATTTCGCGGCCTGTTTCCGGATGATCTCGGGCGCTCGTTGCACTTTCCAGACCTACCCTCAATGCATCAGGGATGGAACAACCTGAATATCGGCCTTGCAGACGACTTGGCAATTGTTGTGCCGCCGCTGCTTTGGATGGTCCCTTGGCATGCCCTTGTAGATCAGAACGCCAATGCCTTCCTTGCAGAGCGGGTGCATTCCATTTCAATTCGACCTTTGCCAATCATGCCCGCTAGTCTGCCGCCCCGTGATGAACCCAGTGCCCTTATTTGTGCTTCAGCCGACATCGCCACGCTCGATCAAGACTTGATTACTTCAGTTCAAGACCAGTTGGTGCGTGCCGGTTATAAGGTCCGCCAAACAGCGACCTGGCTTCCTGAGGCGGCCACTGAACAATTTGTGTTCGCAAACTTTCATGGAGACCCTCGACGCAAAGGTGCCGTCGATTGCCCGCAACCAACGAATGTTCATGCCGGCGTGATAGCGATGCGGTCCTGCCACGCGAACAAACAGTGGAGCAGCGGCAAGAGACTGTTTTCGGATGCGCTTCGATTGGCGCTTGCGGGCAGCACCGCGGTCATCGCGTCAAGTCATACCGTCATATCGTGTCCGTCGGAGCGGGCGTTTTGGAGGCACTTTGTGGGCGAGTTCACACGCAGTATTCCGATTGCCCGTTCCGTAGGAGATCGAGCGAGAACTGCGTTTCACCGGGCGATGCTCGGCCCCGAGACAGGAGCTCCCACCCATGGTGTTTCCAGAGTAAGGGCGATCTGGGATCGCCTCGACGATGTGCCTGCACTAAAGGAGCTTCTTGGAGAACACGCCGAGCCCGACGATGGCAACTGGCTACCCGCAACCCTTGCCGCAGAACTGCCGTTGAGCGTTTTGCCCTACCAACTGATCACAGGCGCCTGATCGTCGCCAAGATAATGAGTTTCCACCGCACCATAGCAAATGATTGCGCAGGCACCTCACCCTTCGAGGTTATAGGCCTTGCCGAGATACCGACGGATATCAAAATTTCGCTCGAGCTGTGCCGTAGGCATCGGCCACGGGTCTAGCTCGATGTCCCAATCGCTTGGATTCACTTGCAATTGCAGCGCCTTCGCAACAACCACGTCCACGGATTCTGTAAGGATGCCAGGCAGGGCCGAAAAGGACTTTGCGTTGAGCACGTTTAGGTCAATTTCCTGCATTTGCACGTCCTGACGAAACAGGCCTTTCAGTACTTCGAGGTCGGAGACTACTCGCGCGCAAACGTCGGGGAGTTTACCCGATGCTTGAAACTCGGAATAACCCCAGGCGGCCTCCAATGAACCGTGAATTGACTCGGAATCAAAATGGACGTTCGCCAGGCCAATCCACCTCCTGCCTGCTTCAACCTGCAGGTTGGCCGGTGCCAACTCCGGCCAACGATGTGTTGGGATACCGTTCTTTTTTCCCTCTTGCGGCACGAGATATCTCCACTTGCGCGCAAGCGTCTCAAACCGAAACGGGGCAGCGGGCAGTGGCGCGAGCTTGAACTGCTGGGCAACAGCCGACGCGAGCCCCAGAGCTCGCCGGGCGTGGGTCTGCATTCGTTTCTCTACTCGGTCCAACGCTACCGCGCACACGATGAGAAAAAACAGTCGCTCTTCCGGCGTTGGAAAACACGGATCAGGGGCAAATCTCAGGTGCAACACCTTGCTCGGGAAGACGACGGTACACGTAGATAGCTCGAACCGGAGTACCTGAGGTCGCTTGCCCTTCGAGATCGATGTCGACTCACCGCCTGGCAGCTTCTTGTTCACTCGTGCGCCCTTTGTCGTACTCTTGCGTGTACTGCGAGAAGTCTGTTCGAAGGACACGTGTCAATAGGAACTCTGCCGCATAATCTAGCTCTCGGCGCTCCTTGAAGCCAACGGCGCGAACAAGCTTGTAGTTATCCTCGACAAGCGCCCAGTCAGTAGGATTCGGGTGGTAGCGCTTGAATAAGTCGAGAGCTCTTCTCGCATCATCGGGCCTCGCCTGAATGCCCGGTAAAGCCTCCGCTATACGGCGCAATAATACGCTATCGACTACCTCATCAATAGACTTGCCTTCAGGCAGATGGTTCAACTGGGACTTGTTGTAAGCAGCCATAGGGAACATTTCCATTCTTCCGGTATTTAAAGTTTTCGGTTGTCAATAGCCCGCATGGTCGCGACTGCGCCGCGACGCCGCTGCTCCTGTATCCGCTAGCCGACGAATCTTTGACTTGGACCCATGCGCATGACTTGGTGGCGCGTGGGAAACGCCGCCTAGCCAATGCCCGGCCATCAATGGTTGATGGCTGGGTTTCCGGAGGCCTCCGGTCCTGACCTTCCCGTCGAGGACCGGAATCATGAAGACCTTTTTGGGAGTGTTGTTGGCGTTGGCCTTTGTTTTGAAAGTGGGTAGCGGGCGCAGGGCCCGCTGCCTCAAAGTGGTGGCCACACTCAGCCATGAAGCTGCCCGCAAGCTGGTCGGGCGCAAGCTTGGCTCGAAGGGACTCCGCCACGTGGAAGATGCGGAGGCCATCGTCGTCGAGACTTTGGCAACGGCCGAGTTCAAGTTCACCCTGCAAACGGAGGCCCAGGCGAAAGGATGGTGGAATACTTGCATCTACCACAAGGTCATCGACCTCCTCAGGACCGACCAGCCTGTCATCGACCCGACCGGCGACAAGGCTCCCGTGGGGGCCGACGTGACCAACCGACTGGGCGCCGCGCTGGACGTGTTGGAGGCTGTTGAAAGCCTGCCCTGGCCGAAACGCGAGATCGTGAAACTCCGCGACCTCATGGGCATCAAATGGGACGCGGTTGCAGCAGCGGTCGGTTTGCCTCAAACCACGGCATTCATTTTGCGCGAGCAGGCCCTCGTGCAGCTTGGGTTGAAGCTGGCCGTTTACGCATAAGGCAGCTCGGGGGCTGGGGCGGGCGAACAGCTCGCTCGTCCCAGCTTTTCACCTTCAGGAGCTTCTGCCGTCGGTACGTTGTGGTTTGGAGGGGGATTTCGAGCCTCCAACTGGCTGGCTTGCTGGTTCGTGAATCGATATTCTTGGGCACCCATTGCGGCCAATAGTCGAACCTCACCAGGAACTTGGCTGTAGTCGTCCAGCCCCATATTTGGCGGGTTGGCGACGCACTCCAAAGCTGTCGTTCCAGCAAGGGGTGCGACAGCCGGTGGAGGCGGTCCACCAGCGAAAGGCGCGAGGAGCTCGCGCCTTTCGCCGTTTTTTCCGTGTCAGTGGAACGCGAGGCAGGCCAGCATCGGCGGAATCACGTAGATCACCGTGTCCAGGATGAAGCGGCGCGACTGAAACACGGCCCTGTTGCAGAACCAGGCGCACACCGCCGAGCGCAGGGCGATGATGGCTGCGAGCATCGAGCCTGCAATCACCAGCGGCTCGCGCGAGGCCGTCAGGGGCAGGAACGCAAGCGGCACCAGCGCCAGAAGACCCCACTGCAGCACCCTCACCGTATTGGCCTCGCCCAGCCAGTCCAGCAGCGTGTGCAGCTTCGCAGCCGCATACTGGTCGCGCAGGCGCAATGCCACAGCCATCAGATGAGGCAGCTGCCATAGCGCCAGCATCACGGCCAGGGCCCAGGCCAAGGGCGTGATCTGGGACAGCGCCGCCGCGCCGATCACGGGAGGCATGGCGCCGGGCAGAATCCCGACGAGGCTTGCCGCGGGCGTCACGCGTTTGAGCGGCGTGTAGGCAAACGCATAAAGCACCAGTGCCGCCAGTGAGAGCGCCAACGCAAGCGGAGCCGCGGTCACCGACAGCACCAGAAGGCCTGCTGTGCCAAGCCCGCAGGCAAAGAAGAAGGCCAGCGGCGCCTCCAGCTTGCCTGAGGGCAGGGGGCGGCCGCGCGTGCGTTCCATCAGTCCGTCAGAGTCGCGTTCCAGCCACATATTGAAGGTGCAGGCCGCCGCCACGCAGGCGGCTATACCCGCCAGGCTCACGCCGCTGCTCAGTGAGAGCCAGCCCTGGCCGTGGGTGGCCATGCCCGCCGCCGCCGCCAACGTCGAGCTGGCCGTGATGCGCGGTTTGATCAGGGCGGCCAGTTCGCGCAGCAGGGTCAGCGGGCTGCGGCGGGCGAGGGGGACTGCGGGAAGTGCGTGTGCCGGCATGGTCATTCCCAGGAGAATCCTCGGCCCGTGTCAAAGCGCGCCACGTGGCGCTCACGCGCCTTGAACTCCAGGCGCCGCGTATCGTGATGGCGCCACTGACCGGGCTTGCCCGTGTCGTTGATCTCGATGCGTATCTCGCGCAGGCCCAATTCCACGGGGATGCGCTCGAGGGCGGTGCTGGGTCCTGCGCCCGCCAGCCCGGAGGGAAGGTAGGCACGGTTCACGACCTCCACGCCGTCCACGAATACGCGCATTTCCACAGGGGCGCGTTCGACCATGCTGGTGCGCGCGCCGCGCATGTGGGGGGCTACCTCATTGCCGGCGCTCTGCCCGGTGTCCGGAAGGACTTCACCACTGTGCAGGAAAGTCACCACAAGCTCGCTGGGCGGCACGCTGGCGGGTGCCACAGTGATCCAGCCCGCCAGAGAGCAGCCTGCGGTCAACGCCAGCCAGAAGAGCGTTCCCATGACCCAGCGGGCTTTCCGGGGCGAGGCTGCCGGCGCGGGTGTGAGGGCCGTGGCGCGTTTGAGATCCATGAGGCCAAGAGCGCTCAGCCGCAGGGTGCAGAGTTTCTCCGGCGCGGGCAGGTGGATCTTGTGGCCCGGGTCGCGCTCGCCTCTGAGCCGCTCCTCCATCCATTGCGCGCCCAGGCGGTGCTGCGGGTCGGCGCCGCAGGCGGCAACCACGACGCGGGCGGCGCCGCGACGCTGAGCCCGCTGGACCAGTTCAGGGTGTATGAGGCCCGCGCAGGGGACCTCAATGACGCGAACTCCCGGCAATTCCGGGTGGCGGCCCTCCGCCGTGACGGAGTGGGGCGCCAGCGCCGCCGACTCCCGGCACACGAAGGCGAGCTGGTCGGAACTCGGGCTTGAGAACCAGTGATCGATGCGCCGGCGCAGCACCTCCAGGGGCAGCTCGGGCAGCACGATGGCTGCGGGGCTGCAAGAGCCGATGCAGATGCCGCAGCCCACGCATTTGGCCGGGTCAATGCGCGAGACGCGCCGCCCCTCGAATGCAACCATCGAATTTGCGCCAAAGGGGCAATCCTTGACGCACTGCTCACAGCCCGTGCAACGGGACGAGTCCACCTTGGCCGGCGCGCGCCGGCGACGCGAAAACAGCCAGGGAACGGCCACCAGGCCCAGCGTGCCCGCTGCAAAAGCAAGCCAGAGCAGGCCCTCTCCCACGCGGCCGTACAGCAGCAGTGGTGCCTGATACCAGGGGTCCAGTGCGTATTCGGCGGTGACCCGGGCCAGGTCCGCCTCGCCGCGGGCCGGTGCCGGAAACATCAGCGAAACTGCGCACAGGCTCGCCAGCAGCACCAGCGTCAGCGGTCGATTCGTGAGCAGACGGGGTTTGCTGATGCGCAGCAAGTGAAGCCAGATGCCCGCAGCCAGCAGCAGGGGGATGGCGATGTGGCAGAAGAACACCACAAAGAAAAGCAGCGAGTTGAGCAGGCTGTGGGCGGCAAAGCCGCGCGACAGTGGCGTTGAGAACAAGCCCAGGGCATCAACCATGGCCGCAGACATCATGGCGGTCTGGGCACCGCCTTCATCCCAGAGCATCCAGTAACCCAGCCAGCCATCAAGCCAGAGTGTGACCAGCAGGCCAACGCCTGTGAACCATGCCACCCAGCGCGCGCCGGCAAAACGCGCGGCGGCAAATGTCTTCAGCAGGTGCAGCAGCACCAGCAGCATGCAGGCATCGGAACTGTAGCGGTGCAGGGTGCGCAGGAAGCCCGCCAGCGGGCCCAGGACGGACTCATAGGCCTGGTCCACAGCCGGCACGTAAAAGAACAGCAGAAGAATGCCGCTGGCCGCCGAGATCATGAGAGTTGTGTTGGCGGCGGCGCCCAGATGCAGCAGCGGGTTGAGCTCATCGGGGGTCAGCGCCGCCAGCGCGGATTGGGCGCGGGCAAAGCCGCGCTCGAGGGCCCGGAACAAGCCCGCGGGGCGCGCCACGCTGCCAGAAGTGGCGGCCTCCAGAGCTGGCTGTTCCGTGGCCTGGCTCACGGGCGTGCCCCCGGTTCGGCGAGCAGTTTGTGCAGGGCTTCAATCAGCCAGGCCTGCTGGATTTCGCCCAGCGTGAACGTGTACGCCACTCGACCGCCGCGGTCGATCACGATGAAGAGGTTGTTGTGGTCGATTTCGCCCGTTTCAGGGTCGGTCTTGCGCATGAAGCCGTAGTCGTCCAGCACCTTGTTCACGGAGGCGCTGCTGCCGGTGAGCAGGTGATAGGTGGGCAGGGCGAGCTTCTGCGCCTCTGAGATCTGGGCCAGGCGCTTGACGTCGTCGCGCTCGGGATCCAGCGTGATGGCGGCAATGGTCAGTTCCCGAAGCTGGCCGGGAGAGAGAGTCTCGGTTACTTTGCGCAACTGCGCAAAAATCATCGGTCACGTCTTGTTGCAGTGGGAGTAGTGGCCGGTGATCACGACGATGCGTTCGCGGTAATCCGTCAGCCTGAAGGCTTCCCCGGCCTGGTTGGTCAGTTCGAAATCCTGCGGCTGCCTTGCCGTGCGCAGGATCTCGGCCGGAAAGTCAGGAATCGCGCCGGGCGCGGCCGTGGCCCTTGGAGGGCTCATCCACAGCAGCAGCCCGCCCGCCGCCAGGGCCAGCGCCAACGCCGCAGACGCCGGCGCCAGAAGAGCGCGGGGTTTGCGCACCGCCGCCGTTTTGAGATCGCGCCCCCAAACGCCCAGAATCAGCGCCGAAAGCAGCACCGGCCCCACGAAGTAGTTGATGACGTAATGGATGTTCGCGCTGCCCGCCTCATAGCCAAAGCACCACTGCCGGAAATTGTCCGCGAATTCCTGCAGTTCGGCATCCGGCGTCGGGGCGAACAGCGTCACCAGCACAAACAGGTTGTAGGCCGTGAGGGTGGTCAGGGCAAAAGCGGCAAAGCGCCAGCCGCGAAATCCGCGGCTGACGCCTGACACCCACATCATGAGCCTGGAGCGTTGCATGATGAATCTCCCGTTGCCGCCCCAACACCGGCGCGGCTAGCGAACGTGCCACACGTCAGCCAGTGCCTTCCAGTTCGCGAAGTAGTACACCGCGAACCAGGCCAGGAACATGAGCACCAGCGCCACGGTACCCTTGGCCTTGAGGCCGGACTTGCCCGGCTGCCAGTCGCTGGTGATGAGGGCCAGGTTGGCCTTCATCTTCTCCATGTCCTGCCAGCCTTCGATGGCCTGACCCTTGTTGGACTTGCCGAAGAACACCGCGATCACGGTGGTCAGCACGAACATCATGACGCCCGTGAAGGTGACCAGGCCGCCGATGCCCAGCAGCGCCAGCCAGGGGCCGGCACCCTCTACGCCGGAAAGCGGGGTGCGGCGCGGCGCGCCGTGCATGCCCGAGGCCACCATGCCAATCGCCATCAGGCTGATGCCCAGGCCAAACACGTAGGGTTGCCAGCGGCACAGCTTCTTGAAGGGGTACTCGCGGCGGAAAATCAGCGGCACCACGTAATAGGCCAGGCCCATGAAAGCCAGCGTCGTGCCGCCCGCTACCGTCATGTGGAAGTGGCCGGGAATTCGCAGGGTGTTGTGGGCGATGATGTTGATCTGGTGTGTGCCCAGCGTGACGCCCGTGACGCCGCCGCCGAACCCGAAGATGAACAGCGAGAGAATCAGCGCCGCAAAGCCCGGGTCGCCCCAGGGCGCGGCTTTGAGCCAGCCGAACAGACCCTCGTTGTAGCCCTTCTTGCGCATGGCCAGTTCGATGGAGGCCGGCACGGTAAACCCGTGAATCATGGAGGCCAGCACGGCGAGATAGAGCGCGTAGGAGGTGTTCCACATCTTCCATTCAGCGCTCACGCCCGGATCCACCAGCAGGTGGTGCGCTGAGGCCAGGTTGATGAACAGGATGTAGAGCACGAAGGCCGTGCGGCAGACAGATTCGCTCAGGGGGCGTGCCCCCGTGGTCAGCGTGCCGAGCAGGTACCACACTGCGACGTGAGCCGCGACGTTGATCTGCTGCGAGGGGTGACCCAGACCCCACCACACCAGGCGGTACACGGCGGGATCAATGTCAGATACGCTGCCCCAGCCAATGCCGAGGGAGGCCAGGAAGGTGGGCACCATGATGGCCGCGCCATGCAGCAGGGTCAGCACGGCGATGATGGCTGCTGTGATGGCGCCAAAGACCACCAGGGGCACCGAACCCTTGTAGGTCTTGTCGCGCCGCGCGATGTAGATCGTGAAGAAGAAGTTGATGACTGCGACGAGCGTTCCCACGGCAAACGAAACGATGCCGCCATAGAACATCGGATCTGCCGTCAGCGGCGGATAGGACGTCATCAGCACGTCGCCGCGTCCGCGCAGCACGGTCACGTTCACAGCGATGGCACCAAAGGCCATGAGGCCAAAGCCGAGCCAGGCCATGGCCGGCGACGCTAATCGGCTCTTCAGCAGCGTCGTGCCGGCGAAGTACAGAATTGCGATCTCCATGAAGATGATCCAGAAGATCAGCATGTTGAGGCCGTGCAGCGTGAGCACCCGGTAGTAGGTCAGGTCGCTGACGAAGCGCAGAACCTCCCAGCGCGTCAAAGCGATGGTGATGCCGGCCAGAGCGCCGATCAGCAGCGAAACAACCGCGGCCACGGCATTGAGCTTGATGAAGCGTTCCGCTTCGAGGCAGACGGGCAGGCCCGTGGTGTCACAGACCCGCATCTTGCCCGGCAGGAAATTTTCCATGGTGGTCCCCCGCTATTCGACAATGATCTTGCCGCGCATGTCCGCGTGCTCGCCGCCGCAGAATTCGTTGCAGATAATCTCGAATTCACCGGTGGTGGTGGGCGTGATGCGCAGCACGTGGTCGTAGCCCGGCAGCACGTGAAAGTTCATGTTCAGTCCTTTCTCGCCCTGCACGGACAGGCCGTGCTGGAAGTCGAGGGAGGAGACATGCAGGCGGTACTCAACACCCTTCTTGAGTTTGAGCACGGGATACCAGCGCCAGGCCCGCCCGATGAGGTAGATGTCGCTGCCGGGGTCCGGCTCGACCACGGGCACCTTCTCCGGTGCGCGATTGGGGAAGGTGAGTTCGACGACGCCCGTGCGGTGCGACTGCACGAACTTCTCCACACGCGTGTTGAAGTCGCCGGGGCTGACCTTGTAGGCCTCGCCCGAACTCGTCTGCTTGCCCTTGAGGTGCCAATAGGGCATCGCGATCGAGAGCACAATGCACCAGACCAGCGAGAGCCCGATCCACATTTTCTCGGCTCCGTGGGGCGCTTCACACCAGTCATCGGGGGGTGCGGTGATGCTCATAGCGTTGCTCCATGCAATGCGCGCTTACCGGGCGCGGTCTTCGTTGCCGGGGCCGAACCACTCGGCCAGGTGATCACAGAAGTGCTGCACGTCCTTGCCCCGGCAGTCGCCCTGGCCCAGCAGCATGAGTGGCAGCAGAGCCGCCATCAGGCAGAGCAGGAGCGCGGCGCCAAGCGCCAGCCAACCTGCGACGTCGGTGCGAGTGGGAAGTACATACACGGTAATAAACTCCAGTTATCCGAATATGGGCCGTTCAGGGCAGCGCCGCAGGCTCGAGCAGAAACCACTCGACCAGCCCCCACACCGTGTACGACAGCGTGGGCACCACGATGCCCAGCACCAGCAGCAGCCAGGGGTTGTCCAGAAAACGCTGCCACAAGCCCGGCTGTTTGCCTTCCGACTTTGCTTGGTCTTCGCTCATCTTCACGCCTCCACAATCGACCGGTTGGTTTCGTCTTGCGCTTGCCGCGGCCGGCGCCGCCACGCCGCAATCACCAGGGCCACGAACAGGCCGCCCCCCGCCACAGCCAGCAGCCCGCCCAGGGCCATGATGGCCAGTCCTGTCGTCTGTTGCGCGGTGCTGACCTGCTGCTCCGCGCCGTACACCTTGCGCGCCATGCCGTGCAGCCCCGCCAGCGCCAGCCCCACCACGAACGTCACCTGACCCACCCCAAAAAGCCAGGGCTGCCAGGCTGAGAGGCGCGAGGCGCGCGGACCCAGGCTGCCCAGCTTGAGGTGCTCCATGAGCGGAAAGGCCGCAGCCATGAAGGCCACCGTGACGCCGCCGATGGAGGCGTGGTAGTGGGCGGGGATGAGTACATTGGAGCCCGAGATCAGGGCGCCGCACAGAAAACCCGTGATGGTCAGGCCCGCGCTGGCCGCAAAACCCGCAAATGCGGGCGAGCGCCACCAGCCCGTCGCCAGTTCGCCGCGGCGCGAGGTTCTGACGAGCTTCGCGATCAGGATGCCCAGCATGAGGAGCACGGCGGGAAAGATGCCCCAGCGCATGAGCTCCGTGAACGCCGAAAAGTAGCTGCCGGTTTGCGCTCCCTGCAGGGCCACCAGGGGGCCCGCCAGATGGGGCAGGATCAGGCCCGCGAACAGCAGAGTGGCCGTCTTGCGCGAGATTGGGTTCCTTCTCAGCAGGGGCGCGAGCAGGAGCAGCCAGGCAGACATCATGGCCGCGACATTGGCCACCTGCAGGATGTGGCCTCCGCCCCAGAACGTGCTCTCGAAGAAATGCAGCGGATACAGGGGATCGCGCGTATAGGTCGAGGGCAGGCTTTGGGCGGAGGCGGCCATGGTGATGACCGCCATGATGAAGGCCAGGGCGCAGGCGCGAAGACCCGGCATGGCGCCGGCCGGCAGCAGCAACGATGAGCGCGGCTCTTCATGGCTTAGGGTCAGAGGTCCCGTCACGAAGCCGCCCAGCATGCCCACGCCAAACAGCCCCAGACCCAGCAGGAACACTGGATGGTCCAGCACGGGCACGTAGTTTGAAAGCACGGGTTCCGCGGGCCAGGCCAACGAAGCCAGCATCAGAAGCGTGCCCAGCCACGCCGAAATTACGGCGCCCCTGCGCAGCGGGTTGGGTGCGACGCGCGCCGGCAAGAGTTGAAACAGCGCCAACTCCATGGCGCCAAACCACACCAGCAGCGCCAGGTCCACATGGACCACCAGGAAGCGTTTGGCAAACGTCGGGTCCTCGATGAGCTGGCTCAGGCCCGGTGTGCGGCCGATGACGGGGATGAAGGCAAACAACCCGGCCACCAGCAGCGAAAAGAACGCCAGGGAGGCCCAGCCGCGCGCCAGCCCGAGGCTTGGCGCCGGACTTTCGGCGCCGACTCGAGCCGACGGGGCGCGCGCCTTGAACTTCGGCGGTACGGGCAAGTCGAGGGTGGCCTGGCTCATGGTCGATTCCGTTTGTTGCGGGCAGCGTTGCAATGTCTGTGCCAGTGATTTTGGTGGGACGTTTGGGCCCGCCCGAAGTGGCTCCGCATTTGCAATGGACTCTCGGGGTAGGTTCCAATTTCGACCATGCGGAGAGCACCATGACGATTCAGATGAAGTGGTTGGGAGCTGCGGCGCTGATGGCCTGTGCCATGCTGGCGGCGGCCTGCGGAGGCAATGCGTCCAAGCCCACGAACTCAGGCCCGGCTGCCAAGGCGCGCCCCGAGACGCCGGCCGACTTCAAGGACAAGAAGAATGCACTGGCGGGCAATGCGGACGCCATCAAGGCGGGCGAAGGCCTGTTCAAGGCCCAGTGCGTTTCCTGCCACGGCGCCGAAGCCGACGGAAACTCGGACGCAGGGAAGGCCTTGACGCCTCCGGCTACGAATCTGCGCGCGGCGGACTTCCGCGCCCAGAGCGACGGCTACATCTTCTGGCGGATCAGCAAAGGCGGCGTGGGTGCGAACATCTCCGGTTCGGCCATGCAGGCCTTTGACGCGAGCCTGACGGAGGAGCAGCGCTGGCAGATTGTTGCCTACATGCGCAGCCTCAGCGAAAAGTAGGCGCACGCAAAGCTGCTTGAAGTGCAAAGTAACGCGCGGGATTTCCTGCGCGTTGCACGCAAAGCTGCTTGGGTCGAGGCGGTATGGCGCATACAATTCCGGCATGCTGTGAGAGTGCATCTGGCCGCGGGGCATTGGGGCGCGATTTCCCCGGCCAGGAACCGCACCGCGCAGCATCTCCAGCGTGCCGGAATGAGGCTGCCATGCCTGCCTCCCTCAAGGTCTTGGTCGTCGATGACGACCGGCTCAATCGTCTTTGCCTGACCTCCATGCTCAAGGAAGCCGGCCACCAGGCTGACGCCTGTGACAGCGCCATGGCCGCGCTTGAGGCCATGGATCGCGCACCCTTTGACCTCCTGTTCACGGACGTGCGCATGCCAGGCATGGACGGCCTGCAGCTCCTGGCGGAAACGAAGGCCCGCCATCCTTCCATCGACGTTGTCCTGATTACCGCCTACGGCAGCGTGGAGGCTGCCGTGGAGGCCATGCGCGCGGGGGCGGCCGACTACCTGACCAAGCCCTTTGAGCTGCCCGAACTCGTCTTCCGTCTTTCGCGCCTCATCGAACTGCGCGCCGCGAGAAGCGAAGTCAACAGCCTGCGCGCTCTTTTGGGGCATCACTGCCATTGCGGAATCGTGGGCAACTCACCGGCCATCCAGCGCGTGTATCAGCGCATTCACGCCTTTGCCGACAACGACGCTCCCGTGCTGATCACCGGCGAAACCGGCACCGGGAAGGAACTCGTGGCTCGCGCCCTGCATGTACACAGCCACCGCGGCAAGCAGCCTTTCATTGCCGTGGGTTGCGGCACGATTCCACGTGAACTGGCCGAAAGCGAGTTGTTCGGCCACGAAAAAGGTGCGTTTACCGGCGCCACACAGCGGCGCAAGGGCAGCTTCGAGCGCGCTGACGGGGGAACCCTGCTGCTGGACGACATCGATGATCTGCCCCTGGATCTCCAGGTCAAATTGTTGAGGGTGCTGCAGGACGGCACGCTGCGCCGTGTCGGGGGGGACGACGAAGTCCAAGTCAATGTGCGAGTGGTGGCCACTTCCAAGATTGACCTTGAGCAGGCCGTAGCGGCCGGCCGCTTCCGCGATGACGTGTTTTACCGGCTGCGCGGCCTGGAGATCTGTTTGCCGCCCCTGCGTGAGCGCGGCGATGACATGCTGATCATCGCTCAGCACTTCCTGCGTACCCTGCCCTCCGCGCGCCAGTCCCGCCCCTGCTCTATCTCTGCCGCGGCCGCCCGCGCACTCAAAGCCTATCCATGGCGCGGCAACGTGCGCGAACTCAAG